>ERZ1090860.41-NODE-41-length-74439-cov-32.708338_pt1 | contig 74439 bp, 61 predicted proteins | sample MGYA00478483_ERZ1090860 | MGnify/ENA primary metagenome ERZ1090860 (study PRJEB33644, sample SAMEA5815741) | chicken gut metagenome | biome: Chicken; feature: Gastrointestinal Tract; material: Caecum | place: Ireland | collected 2019-01-01 | study: A study of the...
GCGTGCTGGGGGCCTGCCTGGTCTGGCCGGGGATGGCGGCAGGCTGGCGCCGCGGCCTGTCCGGCGGGGCGGGTGCCGCGCTCTGCCTGATGTTTGCTCTGGGACTGTATGAGTCCTTCGCCCCGGTCTGGCTCACCCTGGTGTTCCTGTTGCTGCTGGCGGCCCCGCCCCGGTCCCTGCGGGCCGGTCTGGGCATGGCTCTGCGGGGACTGTGGCCCCTGGCTGCCGCCCTGGTGCTGCGCAGCGGCATGGCCGCGGCCCTGCGTGCCCTGATGGGGGTGAGCGGGGAAAACGGCAGCGCCTCCAAGACCATCTTCTGGTTCCGGCGGGACAGCGTGCGGGATGCTATCCTCATCCCTGTGCGGGAATTCCTGACCAAATACGGGGCCGAGGCGCTGGCCGTGCCGGCGTTGGGCCTGCTGCTGTTGGCCTGTCTGGCCCTGGTGGTGTGGGCTTTGCCCCGCCGCGGCCGCCGGCTGTGGGCGCTGTGCCTGCTGCTCTCCCAGTTTTCCCTGGGGCTTTTGCAGGGCACCGGCTCCCAGATGGCCCGGGCCTGCCAGTGCTTTGCGGTGTTTGTGCCCTTTGTGGTCTGGCTGTGGCTGGGCAAAGCCCTGGACAGCCGCCGCAGTCTGCCCCTGGCCGCCCTATGCTCTCTGCTGGCTGTGGCCCTGCTGGGCACCGAGGCCTGGGCACTGACCGATGACCTGCGCTTTGACCGGGACCGCTGGCAGTATGAAAAGGCCCTTCTGGAACAGACCGCCGCCGATCTGGCGGCTCTGGACCCGACGGGCACTGTGCCGGTGGTCTTTACGGGAGAGGTGGAACTCTCCCCCGAGCTGGAAGCCCGGGCGGAGATCCCGGCGGGCAGCCCCGCCTACACGGCGGCGTGGGTCATTGCCACGGCGCTGGATGGGCCCCAGGGGGTTCTGTACCGGTACGAAAACCCCCAGACCCTGGTCATCAACTGGGCCCAGACGGCCTTCGGCAGCCATGAACAGATGTACCTGCTCATGGAGGAGCTGGGTCATGTGTATCCCCGTCCCACCGGCGAACAGCAGGCGGCGGGGGACGCTCTGGCCGAAACGATGCCCGCCGGTGTCACCAGGCAGGACGGCTATCTGCTGGTCTGCTTCTGACCCGTTGCGAAGCGCTGCACACTGCTGTATAATAAGAGAAAGTTTTCTGCCCGAAAGGTGGTTCACCCCTATGCTGATCTCCCTCGTTGTGCCCAGTTACAATGAAGAGGAAGCCATGCCGCTGTTCTATCAGGAGGCGTCCCGCGTGGCGGCCGAAATGAAAACCAGCCACGGCGCCGATTTTGAATTTATCTTTGTGGATGACGGGTCCAGGGACGGCACCCTGCGTGTGGCCCGGGAACTGCATGACCGGGACCCCCGGGTGCGGTATGTCTCCTTCAGCCGCAACTTCGGCAAGGAATCCGCCATTTATGCGGGCCTGAAGGCGGCCAGAGGGGACTATGTGGCCACCCTGGACGCCGACCTGCAGGACCCGCCCGCCCTGCTGCCCCAGATGCTGGATGCCCTGCTCACCGGGGATTTTGACTGCGCCGCCACCCGCCGCACCACCCGCAAGGGGGAACCCCCGGTGCGCAGCTGGTTTGCCCGCAAGTTCTACCAGATCATCAACCGCCTCAGCGACACCGAGATCGTGGACGGTGCCCGGGATTACCGGCTCATGAGCCGGAAGATGGTGGATGCAGTGCTCTCCATGGCGGAGTACAACCGGTTCAGCAAGGGCATCTTCAGCTGGGTGGGCTTCAAGACCAAGTGGTTTGATTACGAAAACATCGAGCGTGTGGCCGGCCAGACCAAATGGAATTTCTGGGGCCTGTTCAAGTATTCCATCGAAGGGATCGTGGGCTTCTCCACCGCGCCGCTGGTCATTGCGGCGGGCGCCGGTGTGATTTTCTGTCTGGCGGCCTTTGTGGGCATCATTTTTGTGGTGGTGCGGGCGCTGGTCTTCGGCGATCCCACCTCCGGCTGGCCCAGCATGGTCTGCATCATGCTGCTGTGCAGCGGCGTGCAGCTGTTCTGCCTGGGTATCGTGGGCGAATACCTGGCCAAGACCTACCTGGAAGTAAAACATCGCCCCATCTACATTGAGCGTGAGACCGAAGCGGACCGCGACGCCCGCCGTTGCCAATAAAACGGGGCAGGGGGTCTGTTTATGAATGATATGACCCGGGGCAGTGCGTACCGTCATCTGTGGCAGTATGCACTGCCCTTGATGTTGGGCAACTGGTTCCAGCTGGCCTACAACGCGGCGGATTCCATCATTGTGGGACAGTTCATCGGCAAGGATGCCCTGGCGGCGGAAGGCGCTGCCGCCCCGGTGATGAATCTGGTGATCCTGGCCATTTCCGGGGTGACCATCGGCGCCGGGGTGCTCATGAGTGAATTCTTCGGTGCCCGGGACGGGGAACAGCTGCGCAGGGAACTGGCCACCACCCTTCTTGCCGGGGCATGTTTTTCCCTGGCGGTGGCGGTGCTGGGCATCCTGTTCACCCCGCAGATCCTGCGCTGGCAGGCGGTTCCCGACGATATCTTTGCCATCACGGTGGTCTACCTGCGCATCACCTTTGTGGGGGCGCCCTTCACCTGCTTCTACAACGCGCTGGCCGCCGGCCTCAAGAGTGTGGGGGATGCCAAAACGCCCCTGCGCTTCCTGATTTTTTCTTCTGTGCTCAATGTGATGCTGGATCTGGTCCTCATCGGGGCACTGGATTTCGGCATTGCCTGTTCGGCGGCCACCACTGTCTTTGCCCAGGGGGTCAGCGCCCTGCTGGCGGCGGTGTACCTGGTGCGGCGTCTGCCGGAACTCTGTCCCCGGCGGGAAGAGTGGCGGATCGACCGCCCGCTGTTGGGCCGGACCATGCGCTATGGCAGCGTCACCGCCCTGCAGCAGGCCTGCCAGCCCATCGGCAAGGTGCTGATCCAGGGCCAGGTGAACCTGCTGGGCGTGGATGTGATGGCCGCGTACAACGCCGTCACCCGCATGGATGATTTTGCCTGTATCCCGGAACAGAGCGTGGCCCAGGGAATCACCACCTTCATTGCCCAGAACCGGGGTGCCCGCCGGTATGACCGCATCCGGGCCGGGTTCCGGGCCGGACTGCTCATGGAGTTCGGGTACTGGATTCTGATCGGCAGTATCACGGCCCTTTTCCGTACGCCCATTGTCTCCCTGTTCGTGTCAGGGGAAGGGGCGGAGCAGGTCACGGCCCTGGGCAGCCGGTATCTGGCCGCCATGACGGTGTTCTACATCCTGCCCGCCTTTACCAACGGGTTCCAGGGATACTACCGGGGCATGGGCCGGATGGGCATCACCCTGGCCGGTACCCTGATCCAGACCTCCCTGCGGGTGGTGTTCACCGTGCTGCTGGCCCCCCGGATGGGAATTTACGGCATCGCTTTTGCCTGCGCGGGCGGCTGGATCGTCATGCTGCTGTTTGAGATCCCCCTGTATTTTCTGCACATGCGCGGACGGGAAGGCGAGGCCGCGGCCTGATTTTCTTCCCCAAAAAACAAAAACCGGAAGGTGTACCACCTTCCGGTTTTTTTGCATCAAAAAGCGGGTCCGCCGCTGTGGACGGACCCGCCTGCTATTTTTGGAGAGGAAAAAATCAGGCCTTGTTGGCAGAGCCGAACAGCTCGATCTTCTCGCGCACGGTGGCCTTGATGGCCTCGGCGCCGGGAGCCAGCAGCTTGCGGGGGTCAAAGCCCTTGCCCTGCAGATCCTTGCCCGCTTCGATGTACTTGCGGGTGGCATCGGCGAAGCTCAGCTGGCATTCGGTGTTGACGTTGATCTTGGAAACGCCCAGGGTGATGGCCTTGCGGATCATGTCGGCCGGGATGCCCGTGCCGCCGTGCAGGACCAGAGGAATGTTGTCGGTGGCCTGATGGATCTTGTCCAGAGCCTCAAAGTCCAGGCCCTTCCAGTTGGCGGGATACTTGCCGTGGATGTTGCCGATGCCGGCAGCCAGGAAGTCGATGCCCAGGGCAGCGATCTTGGCGCACTCAGCGGGATCAGCCACTTCGCCGGCGCCGATGACGCCGTCTTCCTCGCCGCCGATGGAGCCGACCTCAGCCTCGATGGACAGGCCGTGGTCATGGGCCAGAGCCACCAGCTCGGTGGTCTTGGCAACGTTCTCGTCGATGGGATAATGGCTGCCGTCGAACATGATGGAGGTGAAGCCGGCGGCCACGCAGGCCTTGGCGCCCTCGTAGGTGCCGTGGTCCAGATGCAGGGCCACGGGAACGGTGATGCCCAGGCTCTCATCCATGGCGCGGACCATGGCGGCCACGGTCTTGAAACCGGTCATATACTTGCCGGCGCCCTCGGAAACACCGAGGATGACGGGGCTGTTCATCTCCTGCGCGGTCAGCAGGATGCTCTTGGTCCATTCCAGGTTGTTGATGTTGAACTGACCGACGGCGTAATGGCCATCGCGTGCTTTCAGCAGCATATTGGTTGCGTTTACCAGCATAGTGAAGATACCTCCCAATGTTCTTCTGTTTCCGTTGCAGGAAAAATCCGCGTGGGGCCGTGCGCCCCGCGCGTCACCAGGGTATAGCTTCATTATAGCCTGACATTGACAAAAAAGCAACAAAAATATTTTGCTTCTTCCAGACAGAACTATTTTGACGATGTACAGATGATTTCAGATGATTTGGCCATGGGCGGCGGGCAGCTGTTCCCGGTGTGCGGACGCGGCGGCACGGCGGGAAAAAAGGGCGGTGCTCCGGGGTTGTGCGGGCATGCAGGGGCCGGGATGAACTTTTCACCCCGATGGATGTGGAAAACCCGGAGCCTGGAAATCCTTGGGCATTTTGTGGGAATTTCGGAGGGTTTTGGCAGGAAAATCAGAACTTTGCCAACTTGACACGAGGGTTTATCCGAACTGTTATGTGGAAAAATTTTCAACAGGCTGTGGAAAACATCCTTCCATTTGGTGGAAAAATCGCATGGTGGGCGGGTTTTCCACACTTTCAACAGGGTTTTCAACAATGAACTCCGGCCATTGTGGAATTACGGTTTGTATAAAGCGCGGCGCAGCGCAAAACCTCCCTGGCGAAAAAGCAAAAAATCTGCACTTTTGACGCGGGTTTGCAGGTGACAAAGGCTTCCGGTTTGTGGTATACTATAATCCGTATAATTGTCGTCTGGTCCGGGGACCGGCGGCACAGAATTTCACGGGGGCGGCCATGCCGCCCCGCCGGAGGAACCAGAATGAACAAACCGGAACGCCCGGACAGCCGGGTCAACCCGTCCGATACCCCCGACACCCTCGTCTGGGGCAAAAATCCCGTCACCGAACTGCTGCGCGCCGGCACCGGGGTGGATACCCTGCTGCTGGCGGACAGCCTGGACCCGCGGACCGTGTCCTATTTCACCGCCTTGGGAAAACAGGCGGGGGCCGTCATCAAGCGGGTGCCCTCGGGCAAGCTGCAGAAGCTCTGCGGCACCCCCGATCATCAGGGCATCGCGGCCTGGGCCGCCCGCATCCAGTATGCGGAGCTGGAAGACCTTCTGGATGCCGCAGCCGCCAAGGGCGAACCGCCCTTCCTGGTCCTGTGCGACGGCATTGAGGATCCCCACAACCTGGGCGCCATCCTGCGCTCGGCCCTGCTGTGCGGGGCCCACGGGGTGGTCATTCCCCGCCGCGGCGGGGTGGGCGTGACCGGTACGGTGATGAAGGCCAGTGCCGGGGCAGCCGCCCGCATTCCGGTGGCCCGGGTGCCCAATCTGGCCCAGGCCATCCGCACCCTGAAGGAGCGGGGCGTTTTTGTCTACTGCGCCGATCTGGGGGGCGAATCCCCCGCCCGCACCGACCTTACCGGATCGGTGGCCCTGGTCATGGGCAGCGAAGGCAGCGGTCCTTCGGCGCTGACTCGAAAATTGTGTGACGGTGTCGTCACATTGGATATGGCCGCAGGGGACTGCGGCGTGGACAGCTACAATGTTTCGGTAGCCGCCGGAATCCTTTTGTATCACATCATGCAGTGCCGCCGCGGGCACTGAGCACCGGACGCCGGTGCCGCCGCCCGCGCTGCGGGCAGGGAAAAAGGGGAGAAGGATATGCCAAGCAAACGCACCAACGATTCGGTGGAACAGATTCTGCAGGAACTGAGCCATCAGCAGGCCAGGGATGGTGTGCGGGACAGTGTCAATGAAAGAAAGGTCGATGAGATCCTGAAAAGCGTGGGCATCGATACCGCTGCGCCCGGGTCTTCCCAGGATTCGCTGGGCCCCATCGGTGCGGAGGATCTGCCCCAGGTGGAGATCAGCGGCGGTGTGGCGGAAGACCGTTTTTCCACCACGGTGCTGGATGACCTGCTGGGGGATCTGCCCAGCATGAAACTGCTGAAGAAAAAATCCCCGCGCACCGCGCCGTCCAAGCCGGTGTCCACGGCGCCCGCCCAGCAGCCCGTCCGTCCCGCAGCCCCCGCGCGCCGGCAGCCGTCGGCCCGCACGGCGCCGCAGCCGGAACAGCCGGTCCGCACCGTGCCGCAGCCGGAGCAGCCGGCCCGCACGGCGCCGGCACCCCAGCCGGAACAGCCTTCCGGGCAGCCGGATGCCGGCCGGGACCGCACAAGCCCCGCCGGCCGCACCGAGCAGCCTGCGCGGACGGTGCCCGCCAACCCGGACCCGGAGCCGAAACCCGCTGCAGGGACCGGCCGGGGCAGGACCGGCACGGTCACCGATACCACCAGCACCAGCGTCATCAAGAATTTCCTTCTCAAGATGGCCCCCGGCGCCGACCATGCCAACACCCATGCCCTGAATGAGGGCAAGGAGCAGTTCCAGCAGTTCTTCGGCAAGACGGCTGCGGTTGTCCCCGGTGCGGACGGCAAACTGAAAGACCCTTCCACCCATCGCAAGCGGGGCCTGTTCGGCCTGGGCCGTGCGGAGGATTCCGGGCAGTTCGTGCCCATCAATATCTCACTGGGCGGCTGCCGGGAAGAACCCGAGCCGGAACCGGAAGAGGATACCTATGTCCAGCCGGAACCGCAGCCGGAACAGACTTACGCGGAGGACGCCGACGCCTTTGATGACGGGGAAGCCGTCATGCCGGAGGCGGAGACCCTCGCCCCGGAACCGCAGCCCGAACCGGAGCCGCAGCCTGAGCCGCCGGCGGACAAAAAGACCGTTTACCACTCCCAGCACACCGGCGGCATCCCCGGCGGGACCCGCCATGGGGGGCTGGGCGGCAACACGGTGAGCATCACCTTCAACAATATCCGGGACGTGCTGCGGGGCAATACCGCCTCCGGTGCCACCGGGACCATCTACCGCAAGAAGCGCAATACCATCGAGTTCACCCCGGGCCAGAAGCTGGCCCGCAGCCCCGAACCCGACCCGGGGGAGAAATCCCGCGGGGAACCGGTGGGGGAGCCGGTCATGACCTCCACCGCCGACGTTACATCCGGCACCGCATCCTTCAATGTTTCCCTGACCCAGGAGGAAGAGGCGGAGGACACCAAGGACTTCCTCAAAGACCTGGAAGCGGCCTCGGAATCCGCGGCCAAACTGGCCTCCCGGGTCGCCCGGCAGACGCCGCGGCCCCAGCCATCCGCGCCGGTCACTCCGGCCCGCGGCGGGGCGGACCGGGCGGACCAGCCTTCCGGGCAGCGCACCCAGCCCCGGCAGGACACTCCCGCCCCGCCGGCCGGACGGACGGAACAGCCTGCCCGGGAAGATACCTTTGAGGAGATCTCCCGGGATGATGCCGTCTCCATGACCGGAGAGGTGCGTCTGGCCGATATCGCGGCCGGCCGTACAGAGGAGGATACCTCTGCCTTCGAGGCGGATCTGGCCCACGCGGGCACCCACGAAGTCAGCCCCGACACGGCGGACTTCATGGCCCAGCTGGACGCCCAGCCCCGCCCCCGTCCGGACACCGGTGCCTTTGTGAAGGGCATTGAGCAGTCCATCAACGACGAGGACCAGGAGGCCGAGCCGGAAGACCGCTTTGCCCAGGCCGCCGGCATCCTCACCGACACCTCCGAGATCGACGAGCCCACCGCCCACCGTACCAAGGCGGGCATCCGCCTGACCGGCAAGCCGGATGATGAAACCGGCGACGGCGAAAAAGGCGAAGCTCCTTTTGAGGAGGAAGCGGCCGCACCTTCCCGCCATCGGGAATACGAACATGTGGAAGATGCGCCGGCGGTGCGCCGGGATCTGAACAACCAGATCCTGCTGCTGACCGTCGCCGCCATCGTGTCGGGCATTGCCGCGGTGGTGATGCTCTACCTGGGCGTCGCGGCAGGGGGCGGTCTGCCCATGCCCGCGCCGCTGGACCCCCTGACCGGGGCCACGCCGCTGCTGGCCACCCTGCTGGTACTGCTGCTGTTCTGCTGCGCGCTGAACTGGCATACCATGCTGGATGGACTCAAGGGTCTGTTCAAGGGCCCCACTGCCGATACCCTGTCCGCGCTGGCGGCCTTCGGTGCGGTGGTGCAGCTGGCGGCGTTCCTCATCCAACCGGAATGGTATAATTCCGAAAAACTCTGCCTGCTGGCCGGACCCGCGGCGCTGGTGCTCTGCTTCAATGCCATCGGCAAGCGGCTGGACGCCCTCACTACCCGGGAAAATTTCCAGCTGGTCAGCGCCAAGGTGGACCACGCGGTGGCCTACCGCCTGAAAGACACCGGGATCCTGCGGGCCGTCACCCGTGGGCTGGACCAGCCCCGTCCCAGCGTGCTGGTCAGCCGTCCCACCCTGCTGATGAAGGATTTCCTCTCCTCCAGCAGTTCCCACCGCACATCCGACAAGAACCAGCAGCAGCTGGGCCGTCTGGTGGCCGGCGTGGCTGTGGCGGCCCTGCTGTTTACGCTGCTCTACCGCAAGGATGCCGGTCTGGCCTTCACCGCCATGGCCGCGGTGCTCTGCCTGGGGGCACCCCTGGCAGGTACGCTGCTCAGCGCCCTGCCCGCGCGGCTGATGCAGCGCAGCGCCGCCCAGGTGGGCGCGGTCATCCCCGGCTGGCGGGATATCCGCCAGCTGGGCCGCATCAATGTGATCCAGGTCTCCACCCAGGATCTGTTCCCCCGGGGCTGCGTCAAGCTCTGCGGCATCAAGCCGGTGAATAAGGAGACCATCGATCTGGCCATTATCTATGCGGCCTCCATGATGGCCCAGGGCGCTCCCACCCTGCGGGACGTTTTCCTGGGCATGATCGGGGACAACCGCAAGCTGCTGGACAAGGTGGACGACTTCGAGACCATCTACGGCATGGGGTATGTGGGCTGGATCAAGGGCGAACGTGTGCTGGCCGGCAACCGCCGTCTGATGGAAAAATTCGATGTGGCGGTGCCTAGCCTGGAATATGAGCAGCGCCATACCGTCAACCAGCGCCGGGTCATTTATCTGGCCGTGTCCGGCAAACTGTACAGCATGTTCCAGGTGGTCTACCAGGCGGAACGGGATACCGCCGCCGTGCTGGACGGCCTGCGCCGCAGCGGCATGTCCCTGATCGTGGACTGTGACGACTTCAACTGTGATGAAGCCCTGCTGGAAGCCGCCTACACCCTGCCCACCGGCACGGTGCGGGTGCTGGACGGCACGGCGCGCAAGGCTCTGGAACCGGCCATTGCATGGCTGCCCGAAAGCGAAGGCAACATGCTGCATCTGGGCAGCTTCGTGAGTTATGTGGGCGGCCTGGAAGCCGCTGCCGGCGCCGCCGAAGGCGAGCGCAAAGCCGCCACCATCCTGTCCATGTCGGTGCTGCTGTCCTGCGTGCTGGCGGTGATCATGGTGCTGGCGGGGGGCATTGCGGCCCTGCCGCTGCCCGCACTGGTCCTGTACCAGGCAGCCTGGGCCGTGCTGGCTCTGATTTTCCCGATGCTGCAACGTTACTAAATCAAAGGGGGCGTGGTCTTTGTACCGCACAAGCGAACAGCAGATGAGCATTTATGATTATCTGCCGCCCTATCATGGGGAACTGGCCGAGCGCAACCGCTGGGTGCGTCTGGCCGATGCCATCGACTGGGATGCTTTTGAAAAAGAATACAGCGGTCATTTCGGCCATGTGGGCAAGGTGGCCGTCCCCGCCCGGGTGGCCTACGGCTGCCTGATCGTCCGGGCCGCCTGCGGCGTGTCCGACCGGGAGACGGTGGCCCTGATCCGGGAAAGCCCCTATCTGCAATATTTCCTGGGGTTCGACGCCTTCACCGACACGGTGCCCTTTTCCTCCCGCAGTATGGAGCGCTTCCGCACCCGCATCCCGGCGGACAAGGTCCGGGCGGCGGTGCGGCTGCTGCGCCGGTTTGAGGCCGAGGACTGAACCCGCTTCTCCTGACCAGGGACGCTGAACACGCCCCTGGCTTTTTGTGCCCGGTATGCCGGGACTTCTCATGCCGTCACGGCGGCCACGTTCACCGCCGTTTTCCACTCTTTCCGCATTTTACCCCGCAACCATAAAGGAAATCACATGGAACACATCATTCTGCACACCATCGAACATGCTTTTGAGGACAGCCTCAAAATGCTGCCCTTCCTGTTCCTGGCGTATCTGCTCATCGAATGGCTGGAACGCCACCACGGCGAACGCATCGAAAACGCCCTGGCCGGCGGCGGCCGCTGGGGCTTTGTACCGGGCGCTGTGCTGGGCTGCGTGCCCCAGTGCGGGTTCTCCGCGCTGGCGGCCAACCTGTACGCCAGCCGGGTCATCACCCCCGGCGCCTTGCTGGCCGTCTTTGTGGCCACCAGTGACGAGGCCGTGCCCCTGCTGGCCGCCGAGCCCAGCCTGTGGGGCACCCTGCCCCTGCTGCTCATCGGCAAGGTGGTGGCCGGCGTGGCGGGCGGTTTCCTGCTGGATGTTCCCCTGCGCAAGATCCTGCCCGCCGGCCTGTACGGCGGCTACGCCGGCCATGCCGACGAAATCGACTGCCACGAGGAGCACGAGGAACACAGCGGCGTTTTACTGGCCGCCCTGCGCCATACGGTGGAGATCTTCCTCTTCATCCTGCTGTTCAGCTTCCTGATCGGCTTCGCCTTTGAACTCATCGGGGAGGACACCATCACCGCCTTCCTCACCGGCATGGGCATCTTCCAGCCCATGGCCGCCGCCCTGGTGGGTCTGGTGCCCAACTGCGCGGCCAGCGTGCTGCTGGCCCAGCTGTACGCCCAGGGGGCCATCAGCTTCGGCAGCCTGTTCGCAGGCCTGTGCGCCGGAGCGGGCATCGGTCTGGCTGTGCTCTGGCGGGTCAACCCCAGCTGGAAGCAGAACCTGTTCATGACCGGCCTGCTGTGGGCCGGCGGTTCGGTCTGCGGCATCGTGCTGCAGTTCCTGCCCCTGTGATCCCTCTCTGACAACAATACCCCGCCCGCCGCAAAAACCTTGCAGTTTTACGGCGGGCGGGGTATTATTATATCATGTTTCCGGTCTTACAGCGCTTCGCCCTGGCGGACAAAGACCACGGCCCGGGAACCCAGCTGGCGGTATACCCGCATAAAGCGGTCCCGGGGCACGGTGCGATTGAAATCCAGGGGGTCCGCTACCGTGAAATGGGTGTCGGTGGCCCCGCACAGCACCATGCAGTGCAGGGTGTGGAATACCCGGTGCACGCCGCCTTTGGGCAGGGGATAGGGAGCCACATCCGCAAAGCCGATGTCATCAAAATGCAGCGATGCCCAGAAGATCACCGGCCGCCCCTTCTGCAGCTGCGCCACCAGGTCGGCTTCCTCCGCCCCGGTCAGGTCGTGGGCGGTGTACCCGCCGCCGTGGCGGGCCAGATAGGTGTTGGCTGCTTCCACAATGGGCCCTGCAAAGCAGTAATAGCCCTCCTCGGGGGTGCCGTCATCCTTGTGGGGGTCTCCCATGTACACCTCGTCCGGGTCGGCGCCGTACCAGCGCTCACTGCGGGGCAGGTAGTGGTCGGCCAGGTCGCACTTGTCCGCCTCAAAGCCCAGATAGCGCAGCACTTCGCAGCAGCTGGTGATCTCACACCCGTTGGGCAGTTCCGGGTTCTGCAATACCTGAGGCACGTTCAGCAAGATTTCGGTCATGGGTTCCTCCCCGCCCGGCGGGGCCGGGACTTGTGATTTTTTCCTTTTTACATTGTATCATATCCCTTTTTGGAAAGGAAGTGCATCCATGCCCACCATCCGCGATTACGGTCTGGTACCCGGGCATCTGCCTGCCGGACCCCGCAACGCCATCACCGATGTGCCCGGGGTGCGGGTGGGCCATACCACCGTCGATGCCGGCAGCCATCACACCGGTGTCACCGTCATTCTGCCCCGGCAGGATATATACAACCACCGCTGCACCGCCGCCGCCCATGTGATCAACGGCTTCGGCAAGACCGCCGGCCTGGTCCAGATCCAGGAACTGGGCCAGCTGGAAAGCCCCATCGCCCTGACCAACACCCTGAACGTGGGGCTGGTGTACGACGCCCTGGTGCAGTACACCGCCGATGCCTGTGCCGAAACAGGCGGCAAGCTGCGCAGTTTCAACCCGGTGGTGGGGGAGTGCAACGACGGCACCCTCAGCGACATCACCGACCGGGTCATCGGCCGGCGGGAGGTGTTCCACGCCATCGAGACCGCCTCCCCGGACTTTGCGCAGGGCTGTGTGGGGGCCGGTACCGGCATGATCTGCCACGAACTCAAGGGCGGCATCGGGTCCGCCAGCCGGATGGTCAAGGTGGCCGGACGGGATTTCTGCATCGGGGTGCTGGCCCTGTGCAACCACGGCCAGCTTTCGGAGCTGAACATCCTGGGCCGCCATGTGGGGGCGGAGATCCGCCGCCGCATCCAGGGCGAACCCCGCCCGGAAGACAAGGGCAGCTGCATTCTGGTCCTGGCCACCGACCTGCCCCTGTCCAGCCGTCAGCTGGGCCGGGTCTGCCGCCGGTGTGCCGCCGGTCTGGCCCGGGTGGGCAGCTACTGGGGCCACGGCAGCGGGGATATCACCATCGGCTTCACCACCGCCCACGATATCCACCGGGGGGATGCCGCCGAGATCGCCACCCGTGCCGTTTTCAATGAGGACAAGCTGGATCCCCTCTTCCTGGCCGCCGCCGAAGCCGCCGAGGAATCGGTGCTCAACGCCCTGGCTGCCGCCGTGCCCATGGTGGGATACGACGGCACCGTCTGCCATGCCCTCTCCGAATTTGCCGATCTGTTGGGCTGATTGCGGCCCGTCATTTTACCATAAAAAGCAGGTGCATCTTTATGAAAATCACCAACATCACCACCACCGAATGTCAGATCCCCCTGCGCACCCCCTTCAAGACGGCCCTGCGCACGGTGGACAGCGTGCACGATCTCCTGGTCCGGGTCGAGACCGACACCGGCGCTGTGGGCTACGGCGAAGCGCCGCCCACCGCCGTCATCACCGGCGAGACCCTGGGTTCCCTGCACACCGCCGTGGAGGAGTTCATCGCCCCGGCCCTGACCGGCATGGAGGTGGAAGACCTGGACACGGTCATGACCAGGCTGGAACGCTGCATGGTGCACAACACCAGCGCCAAGGCCGCTGTGGACATGGCCATCTATGACCTTTTTGCCAAAAGCTGCGGCAAGCCTTTGTATAAAGTGCTGGGCGGTGCCCGCAACACCCTGGAAACTGACCTGACCATCTCGGTGAATCCGGTGCCGGAAATGGTGGCGGATGCCAAGTCTGCGGTGGCCGAGGGCTTCCGTGTGCTCAAGGTCAAGGTAGGCAAGGAAGGTCTGGCCGACATCCCCCGGCTCAAAGCCATCCGGGAGGCCGTGGGCCCCGATGTGGCCCTGCGGGTGGACGCCAACCAGGGCTGGACCGCCAAGCAGGCGGTGCGGATCATCACCGCCCTGGAGGATGCCGGGGTCAACCCGGAACTGGTGGAACAGCCGGTACCTGCCCATGACATCGACGGCCTGGAATACATCACCAACCGGGTGGCCACCCCCATCCTGGCGGATGAGTGCGTCTTCTCCCCGGAGGATGCCCTGAACGTGCTCCAGCGCCATGCCGCCGACATGATCAACATCAAGCTGATGAAGACCGGCGGCATCTGGCAGGCCCAGAAGATCTGTGCCGCGGCGGAGGTCTATGGCGTGCAGTGCATGATGGGCTGCATGCTGGAAAGCAAGCTGGCGGTGTCGGCGGCGGCCCATCTGGCGGCGGCCCGGTCGGTCATCACCTGCGTGGACCTGGACGGCCCCAGCCTGTGCAGCGTGGACCCCTATACCGGCGGTCCGGTGTACGAGGGCGCCCGCATTGTCATGAACGAGACCCCGGGCATCGGCATCACCGGTGTGCCCGGGTTTGAGGAGGTGTAAGCCGTGAAAGTCTGGGACCTGCACTGCGATACCCTGTCCGAACTGCGCCATGCCCAGCTCAGCGGCGCCCCCAAGAGCTTTGCCCACAACGACCTGATGATCGACCTGCAGCGGCTGAAACAGTCCGGCTACGGCCTGCAGTGCTTTGCCTGCTTTGTGGACCTGGGCGCCCCCGAAGACCCCATGCACACCGCCCTGCAGGAGATGGACATCTTCCACACCCTGCTGGCCCAGTACCCCGATGATCTGGTCTGGGTGCGCACCGGGGAGGACGTGAAAAATCTGGCCAAAGAAAACCGTATCGGCGCCATGCTCACGGTGGAGGAGGGCGGCACCTGCCACGGGGACCCGGCCATCCTGCGGGACTTCTACCGCCTGGGCGTGCGGATGATGACCCTGACCTGGAACCACAAGAACGAGCTGGCCGAACCCAACGTGGGCCCTGATTACAACGAGGACACCTGGCCGGTGGCCCCCAACACCACCGGCGGCCTGACCGACCGGGGCGTGGAATTCGTGCGGGAAATGGAGCGGCTCCACATGCTGGTGGACGTGGCCCATCTGTCCGACGCGGGCATCCGGGACGTGCTGCAGCACAGCACCCGGCCTTTCGTGGCCAGCCACTCCAACGCCCGGGCCTGCTGCCCCCATGTGCGCAACCTGCCCGACGACCTGCTGAAAGCCATGGGAGAGAAGGGCTGCCTCATCGGGCTGAACTTCTGTCCGGCCTTCCTGGACGACAGCCCGGAACGCCATAATCTGAAAAGCCGGGTCACCGACATGGCCCGCCACGCAAAATACATCATGAACCTGGCGGGGGAGGACTGTCTGGCCCTGGGCAGTGATTTCGACGGCATCGGCGGCGAATTGGAGATCGCCGGCGCCCAGGACATGCCCCGTCTGGCCGAAGGCCTGTGCAGGGCGGGCCTCACCGAGACCCAGGTGGAAAAGATCTTCTGGAACAACGCCGCCCGCTTCTTTGCCGAAAACCTCTGAGCCTTATATAAAGGAGAATCCCCATGCCTCATCCATCCCTCACTCTGGAAAAACGCATCGACGCCGAACTCTGCGGCCTGGATGCCACCATGTGCGTCTACGCCGACGACCTGCGCGGCCATGTGGTGGAGCGCGGCGCCGACGAACCCTTTGAATCCGCCTCCACCATCAAGATCTTTGTGCTGGGCTGCCTGTATGACCGGGCGGAGCAGGGCAAGGCCAGCCTGGACGAGGTGCTGACCTATGAGGACCGGCACTTTGTGGACGGCTCCGGCATGATCCGCTCCTTAGGCCCCGGGGCCAGGCTGCGGGCCGGCGATGTGGCCACCCTCATGATCATCTGCAGCGACAACATCGCCACCAACATGCTCATCGACTACCTGGGTCTGGACACCATCAACGCCTTCATCCGTTCCATCGGCTGTGGGGCCACCACCCTCCACCGCCGTCTGGCCTCGGACAACTGGGGGGAGCCCCTGGGCACCATCACCCCCCGGGACATGGGCCGTTTCTTTGCCCTGCTGGCCAGGGGCGAGCTGGTCAGCCCCGCTGCCAGTGCGGCCATGCGCGCCATCCTGCGCCAGCAGCACTACAACGCCATGCTCACCGGCAACCTGCCCCCCTACTACACCGACGCCGAGGAATCCGGCGCCGATCCGGACCTGATCTACACCGCCAGCAAGAGCGGCAGCATGGATGCCTGCCGCAACGACGGCGGCCTGGTCCACACCCCCTACGGCGACTATGTGGTGGTGCTCATGTGCAAGGATTTTGCCAACAAGCTGGAAGTGAACGACCATCCCGCCTTTTTGTACGGCGCACGTGTGAGCCGCCTGCTGTTCGACCAGTATCTGGCGCTGGAAGGCAGCTTTTCCCTGACCTGACCCGGAGGTGCCTGCCATGACGATCCTGAATTTTGTGTACTGTGTGCTGGGTGCGGTGTTCATCGTGCTGGGCGCCGCCTGCCTGTGGGAAAAATACCGGGTGGTCCGCGGCGGCATGTGCCTGCCCGCCCGGGTGCTGGAATGCCGCCGGGTGGGCTCCTCCCGCCGCAAACGGGGCGGGGGATACTGCTATGTGGTGGAGTTCACCTCCCCCGACGGCATCCGCCATGTGGCCCCCACCAATGACTCCTTCTGGGCTGACCGCCCCAACAGCGTGGGCACGGTGGTGGAGATCTGGTACAACCCCGCCACCCCCGAAGTGGTGGAGCGCCGCAGCCTGGAAGCGGAGCTGCTGGGCGCCCTGTTCATCGCCATGGGCTTTGCGGTGATTTTCTGGCTGGGGCTGCGCTGATTTTTTTGTGAGAGAACAACAAATGGTTGTAACGGGCGGCTCCCTGTGGTATACTGAACCCATCAAACAAGAGGAGATAGAACACATATGGAACCGCTGATTTATCTGCTGCTGGTGCTGGCCCTGGTGGGGGACGTCCTGCTGGCCGCCGTACTGGTGCTGACCCTGCGCCGCAGCCGGGAGGAGGGGGATGACGGGCAGCTGGCCCGTACCCTGCAAAAGGTCATCGAATCCGAGACCGACCTGCTGGCCGACCAGCTGCGCGCCACCCAGGCCGAGACCGCCCGCTCCACCCAGGCATCGGTGCGGGATCTGGGCACCATTCTGGCCGAAAGCCAGCGCCAGAGCAGTGCCGCCGCCACCGCACGGCTGGAAGCCATCGACAAGGCGGGGGCTGCCCGCCAGAAAGCCGCCGGCGATGCCACCGCCGCCCAGCTGGCCCTGCTGGAAAACCGGCTCAAAGGCCTGGAAGACTCCAACGCCGCCCGCCTGGACGGCATGCGGGGGGCCCTGGTCCAGGGGCTGAACACCATCCGGGCGGACAATAACCGCAAGCTGGATGAGATCCGGGGTACGGTGGACGAGAAGCTGCAGGACACTCTGCAGAAGCGGATCTCCGAATCCTTCCGCACCGTCAGCGCCCAGCTGGAACAGGTGTACAAAGGACTGGGCGAGATGCAGACCCTGGCCGCCGACGTGGGCGGCCTGAAACGGGTGCTCTCCGGCGTCAAGACCCGGGGCATGCTGGGCGAAGTGCAGCTGGGGGCCATCCTGCAGGAGATTTTGGCGCCCGGTCAGTATGCGGAAAATGTGGCCACCGTCCCGGGCAGCGCCAACCGGGTGGAATTCGCGGTGAAGCTGCCGGGGCAGGGGGGCACCGTCTGGATGCCCATCGACGCCAAGTTCCCCGGGGACAGCTACGCCAAGCTGGTGCAGGCCCGGGATTCCGGGGATGCCGCCGCCGTGGCCGCCGCCCGCAAGCAGCTGGACACGGTGCTGCGCCAGGAAGCCAAGGACATCCACGACAAGTACATCGAGGTGCCCTACACCACCGCTTTCGGCGTCCTCTTCCTGCCCTTTGAGGGGCTGTATGCGGAGGTGGTCTCCTCCGGCATGACCGAGACCTTGCAGCGGGAATTCCAGATCAGCGTGGCGGGCCCCTCCACCATGGCGGCCCTGCTCAACGCCCTGCAGATGGGATTCCGCACCCTGGCCATCCAGAAACGCTCCGGCGAGGTATGGCAGGTGCTGGCAGCGGTCAAGACTGAATTTGAAAAGTTCGGTACCGGTCTGCAGGCCATGCAGCGGCACCTGAACCAGACCGGCAGTGATCTGGAAGAACTCATCGGCACCCGCAGCCGGGCCATCACCCGCAAGCTGGAATCGGTGCAGCAGCTGGAACCCACCGAGGCCGCCGACCTGCTGGGGCTGGATGTGGACCCCGCCCCCGGTGCGGCACCCCGCCTGCGCCGCCGGGACAGCGATTCCTGATCCTGCCGGACCGGAAACGATCCCGGCCTCTGCCGGGAAAATCAAAGGAGGCAATCTGCTATGAAACATCTGCAATGGGACCGTCTGGTCATGCCTGTGGCCGGAGTGGTGCTGGGTCTTTTCCTGGTGGCCCGTCCCTGGAACGCCACCGCCGCTCTGTGCAGCTTTATCGGCTGGCTGATCCTGCTGGCCGGCATCTGCGGCATCGTCAACGCTCTGGCCTTCCAGCGCGCCACCTTCATCTCCAGTCCGCTGCTGCCCCTCAGTGTGGGCGCGGCGGTCATCGGCTTTTTCTTCATCCTCAGCCCCGGCATGCTGGTCAGCCTGGTGGGCACCATCGTCTGTGTCTTTCTGCTGGTCACCGGCATGAGCAACATCCAGGCCGCCATGGCCCGCCGTGCCTGGGGGGACCGGGCCTGGTGGGTACCCCTGGCTGTGGGCATCGTCTGTGTGCTGCTGGGCCTGTATGCCCTGTTTGCGCCGGGGGCCTCCGCCGCCATGGTCATGCGGCTGGTGGGAATCATGATCCTGTGCTCCAGCGCGGTGAACCTGTTTGCGGTGCTGACCTGGCACGACTGAATCCCCGGAAAAAACTTTGCACAGCGGTTTAATTTTTGACATCCCGCAAAAATATGCTACAATAAAAAGAAACAAACGGTGGACCTTTTGCAGTCTGCACGGTTGCGCCGAGAAATGAGGCTTGCTGTTATGATCCGCATCCTGACCGACTCCGCCGCTGACCTGACCCCCGCCGACGCCAACCGTCCCGGGGTGACCATTGTACCCCTGCACGTGCTCTTTGCCGACGGTGAAACCATCCTGGACGGGGTGGATATGACCGGCGACGAATATTACGCCCGCCTGAGTGTGGAGGCCAAGCTGCCCCGCACCAGCCAGCCTTCCCCGGACACCTTCATCCAGTTCTTTGAGGAGGCTGCCGCCGCGGGGGACGAGGTACTGGCGGTGCTCATCTCCTCCAATCTGTCCGGCACCTACCAGTGCGCCCGTCTGGCCGCCGAGACCTGCGAGTTCGAGAATGTCCGCTTTGTGGATTCCCGCACCGCGTCTCAGGGCGAAGCCATCCTCATCCGGGAGGCCCTGCGCCTGCGGGAGGAGGGCAAGACCCTGGATGAGATCGCCGATGCCCTGGAGGAACTCAAGGGCCGCATCCGCATCCTGGGCATCGTGGACAGCCTGAAACACCTGCACAAGGGCGGCCGTCTGCCCGCTGCCGTGGCCCTGGTGGGCGGCGCACTGGGCATCAAGCCGGTGCTGTCGGTCATTGACGGCGAGATCAAGCTGGCCGATACCGCCCGGGGCCGTCCCGGCACCATGGTGGCCCTGTTCAAGCAGATCGACAAGCTGGGCGGGGTGGATGCGCGCTACGGCTATGTGCTGCTCTATTCCGACCAGAAGACCATCACCGCCCCCATCCATCGCTATATGCACGAGAACCTGCACCTGTCCGGCGGCCGTGTGGCCCGCCTGGGTGCTGCCATCGGCACCCACATCGGACCGGGCTGTGCCGCCCTGGTCTTTGTGGCCAAGGAAGCCGACGCCGAATAAGTTCCCATAAAAAAGCAGCGCCGCCCCCGGCATCACCGGGACGGCGCTTTTTCTTTGGGCGGGCCGGAACCTCTGTTCAGCCCTGCACAAGGCCCTGCTCTTCCTCCATCCGCTTCTGCAGCAGTTCCTCATATACGGCAGGGTCCACCGGCAGACGGACCTTGCGCTCCTGCCAGGCCGAAACATAGGCCGCGTTGGTCAGTTCCACCGTCCGCAGGCCATCCTCCCCGTCGGCGATCAGGGGGACGCCCCTGCGCAGATGGTCACAGAAATTCTGCAGGATCGTCTGGTATACTTCCGGGTTGGCCTGTACCGGGATCTCCCGGCTGTGATGGGCCAGCTTCCCGTATATCTCCCGGTTGACGGTGGCGTATTCAGTGGTGGTCATCTCATTTTCATCCAGGAAGAGGCGGGCGGTGTCCTCCACGCACAGCCGTCCCTTTTCTCCCCAGATCTCCAGCCGGTTCACCCCCGGATTTTCCCCGGTGGAACTGATATAGGTGCCGTGCAGGCCGCTGTCATAGTACAGCTGCATGTCCACCGCGTCATCCACCGTGATGGGCGCATACCGCCCGAAGGACAGGTCGGCGTACACCCCGTCCGGTGCCCCCAGCAGCCACTGCCAGATATCCAGATAATGCTGGCTCTGGTTGATCAGCAGACCGCCGCGCTCTCCCAGCCAGCTGCTGCGCCAGGGCGAAGACTGGTGGTACGCCGGGGTGCGGAACCAGGTGTTGCACACCCAGACCGCCCGCACGGGGGTCCCCACGGCGCCGGCTTGCAGCAGCTCCCGCGCCTTGCCGAAGGCCGCGTTGGCCCGGGTATTGAACATCATCCCGAAGCTGACCCCCGCCGTGCGGGCCTGGTCCACCAGCGCCCGCACATCCCGGGCGTATACGCCGGCGGGCTTGTCCAGCAGGATGTGCTTGCCGGCCGCCACCATCCGGCGTGCGATCTGCACATGGCTGGTGTGGGGCGTCACGATGAGGGCGGCATCAAAATCCCCGGCGTGGGCCAGGGTGTCCTCCACATCCCGGTAGATGGCCACCCCCGGGTATTCCTCCCGCAGAAGCTGCTGCCCGGGGGCGTTGCGGCAGCATACGCCGGCGAGCACCATGCCCTCCACTTCCTTGTCCCGCAGCATGGCGGCGTACTTGCGCCCCATGCCGCCAAACCCGATCAGAACCATCCGTACCTGCTGCATGGCAAAACCTCCCTGCACGGCCCCGGGCCGCGTTTTTCCCCATTATACCATGGGCCTGTAAAGAAGGCAAAACAAAAGGAAAACGTGCAAATATTGTCATAAAACGAAAAAAACACACAAAAAATCCCTTGGGCTGTAACATCTTCGATACATGAATCGTTATATAGTATAAGCGGGGTTTTCCTTGCGGCAGAGAAACTCCGCCCGGATTTGCGGGGGAAGATTGCGGAATATCTATGTAAAGAGGCTGTTGAAGTATGGCAACGATCCTGATTGTTGAAAACGAACACGCCATCGCACAGCGCATGGCGGTGAATCTGCACCTGGTCGGACATAACTGTGACCAGGCTGAAACGGCACAGCAGGCGGCGGAACTGGACCGCCGCAAGGTATACGATCTGGTGATCCTGGACCTGGATGTTCCCGGTTCCGGCGGTTTTGAAGGTGTGCATGCCTGGGAAAACGGCCATCCCGCACTGGTGCTGGCGTCCCAGTCCCGGCTGTCCTCCTGCCCGGAGGCGCTGCGCGCCCGGTGTCTGGCCAAGCCCTTTGAGGTCATGGAACTGGTGGGGGCCGTGCAGCATACCCTGGGTGCCGGGGCGGCGTCCGGGCAGGAATTCCACTTCCATGACATCGAGGTGGACATGGCCGGCCGTCAGGTGCTGCGGGGCGGGCATACCGTGGCCCTGACCCCCCAGGAATACTCCCTGCTGGAAACCCTGGTGCTCAACCGCAACCTGGCCCTCAGCCGGACCAAGCTGCTGGAGATCGCCTGGGGCTACGGCTACCAGGGCGCCACCCGCACGGTGGATGTCCATATCCAGCGCCTGCGCCGCAAGCTGGGCCTGGAAAAGGAAATCCAGACCGTGTACAAGATCGGCTACCGCCTGAACACCCGGGAGGAAGTCGGGGCTGTTTGACGCGCCTTCGCAGGAAATGAGAGCATGCCTGTTCCGGTTCTTTTGCCGGAGCGGGCTTTTTTCGTGCAAAAACTGCCAAAAAAGCAAAGGGGGACCCGGAGCCTTTTGCACGAACTGCTGAAAATAGAAGGATGTAATATTTATTCATTGACAATGAATAAATACAAATCTATACTAAAGGGTATCCCGGCGGCGCATGTCCGCCGGTTCAAGAGGGAAAAGAACAGAACATTGTACAAAAAGAGGGTTATTACATGAAAAAGCTTCTTTCCGTTTTTCTGGCCGCCGGCATGGTGTTCAGCGTGACCGCCTGCGGCGCTTCCTCTGAGAGCACCGCTTCCACCGAGACCAACACTGCCGAGGCCGCCAGCGCTGAGACTGCTTCCGCCGAGACCGCTTCCGGCGAGTTCACCACCGTCACCGACGGCGTGCTGACCATGTCCACCAACGCCGCCTTCCCCCCGTACGAGATGACCACCGACAGCGGTGACTTCGAGGGCATCGATGTGGAGATCGCCGGCGCCATCGCCGACAAGCTGGGCCTGGAGCTCCAGGTCGACGATATGGACTTTGACGCGGCGCTGCTGGCTGTGCAGCAGGGCAAGAGCGACATGGTCATGGCCGGCGTCACCGTCACCGACGAGCGCAAGGCTGTCATGAACTTCACCGACTCTTACGCCAACGGCATCCAGTCCGTCATCGTGCTGGAAGATTCCGACATCGCCTCCATCGATGACATGCAGGGCAAGCTCATCGGCACCCAGGCCGGCACCACCGGTTACATCTACTGCTCCGACACCCCGGAAAACGGCGGTTTCGGTGAGGACAACGTCATCGCCTACGACAACGGCATCACCGCTGTGCAGGCTCTGATGAACGGCCAGGTGGACTGCGTGGTCATCGACAACGCTCCTGCGCAGGAGTTCGTCAAGGCCAACCCCGGTCTGAAGATCCTGGACACCGAGTACGCCAATGAGGACTACGCCATCGGCGTCAACAAGGACAACACCGCTCTGCTGGATGCCATCAACGGCGCCCTGGCCGAACTGAAGGCTGACGGCACTGTGGACTCCATCGTTGCCAAGTACATCAACACCGACAGCGGCGACGCTGCCAGCAGCACGGCTGAATAAGCACACAACGGCGTGAACAGCGCCGCGGGGCGGCCCCGGAAGGGCCGCCTCTTTTGTGGTTTTACACATTCCGACGAAAGGCGGCTCCTTCATGGCATACCTGACCCAACAATTTGAAATCCTGTCGGCTCTGGCCGATAACGGCGGGGATCTGACTGCCTGGCAGGACGGATTCCTCAAGTTCTACCGGGCGTTCCTGGCCAATGACCGCTGGCTGCAGTACATCGAGGGCGTGGGCACCACCCTGGTGGTCACGGCGGTGGCCCTGGCCATTGGCGTGATCCTGGGCGGCACCGTGGCCCTGGTGCGTGTGGCCCACGACCAGCAGCGCCCCCACCACCGCAACGCGCTCCTGGGCTTTGTGAACGGCGCGTTCAAGGTCTATGTCACCGTCATCCGCGGTACCCCCATGATGGTGCAGCTGCTGATCATGGGCATGGTCATCTTTGCCTCCAGCCGCAACTTCACCATGGTGGGCGCCCTGACCCTGGGCATCAACTCCGGCGCCTATGTGTCCGAGATCATCCGCGGCGGCCTGATGGCCGTGGACCCCGGCCAGATGGAAGCCGGCCGCAGCCTGGGCCTGAATTACATCACCACCATGGTCAAGATCATCATTCCCCAGGCCATCCGCTCCATCCTGCCGGCCCTGGGCAATGAGTTCATCGTCCTGCTCAAGGATACCTCCCTGATCACCGTTATCGGCGGCAAGGAACTGCTGTATGCGGCCCAGGGCATTTACAGCCGCACCTATGAGTGCATGTACCCGCTGCTGGGCATCGCCGTCATCTATCTGGTGCTGGTCATGATCTTTACCTGGCTGCTGGGCAAGTTTGAAAGGAGGCTGGCGCAGAGTGATCGTCGTTAAGGGACTGAAGAAAAGCTACAATGGTCTGCAGGTCCTCAAGGGTGTGGACCTGACCATTAACAAGGGCGACGTGGTGGTGCTGGTCGGGCCTTCCGGCTGCGGCAAGTCCACCTTCCTGCGCTGCCTGAACCGGCTGGAAGAGCCGGACGAGGGCACCGTCACCCTGGACGGCCAGGAAGTCACCGAGAAGGGCATCGACGCCATGCGCGCCAAGATGGGCATGGTGTTCCAGCACTTCAACCTCTTTCCCCACCTGACGGTGAAGAAGAACATCACCCTGGCCCCGGTGCACCTGGGCCTGATGGACCAGGCCACCGCCGACGCCAAGGCCATGGAACTGCTGGAACGCATCGGTCTGGCGGACAAGGCCGATACCTACCCCAACATGCTTTCCGGCGGCCAGAAACAGCGCATTGCCATTGTGCGTGCCCTGGCCATGAACCCGGAAGTGCTGCTCTTTGACGAGCCTACCAGCGCCCTGGACCCCGAAATGGTGGGCGAGGTGCTGGAACTCATGAAGGAGCTGGCCAAGGGCGGCATGACCATGGTGGTGGTCACCCATGAGATGGGCTTTGCCCGGGAGGTGGCCAACCGGGTCATCTTCATCGACGAGGGCGTGGTCAAGGTGGACAAGCCCCCGCAGGAATTTTTCAGCCGTATCGAGAACGAGCGTCTCAAGGCCTTTTTGTCCAAGGTCCTGTGACGCTGTGGGCGGTCCCGCCAGTCGGCGGGGCTGTTTTTTTGTTGTGCGGCGTCCAGACCCGTTTACAAAAAGAGGCGGGGCGTCTACAATAAAGACAAAACCGTCCCGATGTAAGGAGGAACCCGTTATGCCGCTGCAGATCGTCCGGAACGACATCACCAGGATGAAGGTGGATGCCATTGTCAACGCCGCCAACACCTCCCTGCTGGGCGGAGGCGGGGTGGATGGCTGCATCCACCGGGCTGCCGGACCGGGGCTGCTGGCCGAATGCCGCACCCTGGGCGGCTGCAGGACCGGCGACGCCAAGATCACCGGGGGATATGCGCTGCCCTGCCGGTACGTCATTCACACGGTAGGGCCGGTATGGCGGGGCGGCACCCACGGGGAACGGGAACTTCTGGCCTCCTGCTACCGCACCTCCCTGGAACTGGCCGCCGCACACGACTGTGAAACGGTGGCCTTTCCCCTGATCTCCTCGGGGGTGTACGGCTATCCCAAGGTCCAGGCCCTGCAGGTGGCGGTGGACACCATCCGGGACTTCCTGGCCGACCGGGAAATGACCGTCTACATGGTCCTGTTCGACCGGGACTCCACCACCATCGGCCAGCAGCTCTTCACGGATCTCCGCTCCTATATCGATGACCGGTATGAGGATGTGTACGCCACCTCCTACGCCGAGCACACCCGCCATCTCCAGGCGCTTCTGGAGGATATGGCGCAGGCCGCACCGTCCATCGACGCGCCGCCCTGCGCGGCCATGTCCGCCTCCCTGGAAGAGGCCCTGGACGGCCTGGACGAAAGCTTTTCCCAGATGCTGCTGCGCAAGATCGACGAGAAGGGCATGACCGATGTGCAGTGCTATAAAAAGGCCAACATCAGCCGCAAGCTGTTTTCCAAGATCCGCAGCAACAAGCTGTACCGGCCCAGCAAGGCCACGGCGCTGGCTTTTGCCATTGCCCTGGAACTGCCTTTGCAGGAGACCCGGGAACTGCTGATGAAAGCGGGGTTTGCCCTGTCCCGCAGCAGCAAGGCGGATATCATTGTGGAATATTTCATCGAACACGGCAACTATGATATCTTTGCCATCAACGAGGCCCTGTTCGCCTTTGACCAGAACCTGCTGGGCGGCTGAATGTCGCCTGACGGGCGACCGTTTTTTCTCCGTGATCCGGTATGATGGATGCACAAGGACAGGCAATCCAACCCATTCACACCAAAACGGAGGAAAATCCCATGCAAGAAAATCTGACCGAACTCGTGTTCATTCTGGACCGCAGCGGTTCCATGAGCGGCCTGGAAGCCGATACCATCGGCGGCTTCAACTCCATGATCGAAAAGCAGAAGAAGGAGCCGGGGGAAGTGTTGGTCTCCACCGTCCTCTTCGACAATGTCAGCCAGGTCATTCATGACCGGGTGGACCTGCGGGAGATCCGGCCCATGACCGAGCGGGACTACACCGTCCGGGGGTGCACCGCCCTGCTGGATGCCATCGGCGGTGCCATCCACCACATTTCCAATGTGCACAAATACATCCGGACGGAGGACGTGCCGGCGCACACCCTGTTCGTCATCACCACCGACGGCATGGAAAACGCCAGCCGCCGCTACAGCGCTCCGGAAGTGCGCAGCATGATTGAACGCCAGCAGAAGGTGTACGGCTGGGAGTTCCTGTTCCTGGGCGCCAACATCGACGCGGTGGGGACGGCCCGGCGGTTCGGCATCGGCGCGGACCATGCGGTGAATTACCACGCCGACTCCGCCGGCACCCGCCTGAACTACGACGTGCTCAGCGATGCGGTCAGCGCGGTGCGCTGCGACTGCCCGCTGGATGCCGGCTGGAAGATGCGGATCGATGAGGATTACCAGAAACGGGAGCAGCGCGGCAGGCGCTGAGCACCTTACGGGAAGGCCGGGGCTTGTGCCCCGGCTTTTCCTTTGGGGAACAAGACACTTTACATGGTGTGTCCGGGTATTGTATCATAGAAACCGGAACAAGGGGGAATGGGAAAATGCCCGAGATCGAGTATAACGGACAGGCCCCGCAGGCAGCCGCCGCCTTTGTGGCGCCCACGGCGGTGCTGGCGGGGGATGTGACCCTGGAAGAAGGCAGCAGTGTCTGGTACGGAGCGGTGCTCCGGGCGGACACCGGCCGCATCCGGGTGGGAAAGGACTCCAACGTGCAGGACAACGCCGTGCTGCACACCGGCCCGGACCTGGATGTGGTCATCGGGGACCGGGTGAGCATCGGCCACAGCGCCGTGGTCCACGGCTGTACCGTGGGGGACGACTGCCTCATCGGCATGCACGCCACCGTGCTCAACGGGGCGGTGCTGGGGCAGGGCAGCCTGATTGCCGCGGGCGCCCTGGTCACCGAAAACACCGTCATTCCGCCCCACAGTCTGGTCATGGGGGTCCCCGGCAAGGTGCGGGGGACCGTCACGCCGGAAAAGGCGGCGGAACTGATCCATAATGTGCGGGAATACTGTGATCTGGCCGGGGCCCATGCCCGGGCCTGCGGAAAAGGGAAAGAGGGAAAGGAAGAGTAAGATGGCAGTGAAGATGATCTGCAGCGACCTGGACGGCACACTGCTGCCCTACGGGCAGAGCGCCATCAGCGACGAGATCTGTGAGGAGATCCGGGAACTGGCCGGCCGCGGCATCCTGTTCTGTCCGGCCAGCGGCCGGCAGTACACCAGCCTGCGCAAGCTTTTTGCCCCGGTGGCGGAACACTGTGTGTTCCTGTGCGAAAACGGGGGCATCGTCTTTCAGGACGGCAAGGCCATCGCCAAGACCCCCGTGCCCCGGGACCTGGCCGAAGCCATCGCCTGGGATATGTGGAACAACTCCGACGGCCGGGGGGAGGTCATGCTCTCGGGGGAGAACATGAGCTACCTCATGGAGCGGGGCATCGGCATGCACCACCGCATCCATGAGATCGGCAACAACCACACCGTCATCACCGACCCGGCCCAGATCCCGGAGGAGATCATCAAGGTCAGCGTCTACCTGCCCGACGGGGTGGGGGCCTACGCTGACCGGTTCGTGCCCAAATGGAAACAGGCCAACGCCGCGGTGGCGGGGCCTTACTGGATCGACACCACCCTGGCCAACAAGGGGATAGGGGTGCAGAGCCTGTGCGATGCCCTGGGATTTTCTCCCGCGGAGGTCATGGCTTTCGGGGACAACTACAACGATGTGGCCATGCTGGACCTGGTGGGACACCCCTATATCATGGAGACGGCCGCCGCCGAACTGCGGGGGCGCTACGCCGACCACACCCCCCGGCCGGAGGAGACGATCCGTCGCTTGCTGCAAAGCCTATGATCAATTTGAACAAATCACCGTTTATAAATTTGTTCAAAAAAGTTATGGAAAAGTTATGGGCAAATTTTGAATAAACGGGTATCATATGTACAGAAACAAGGTTGTTACTCACCTCCGAGGCATTACTTGTACACAGCGACCCATGGAATTGAATGTGTCGGCTGGCGTATATGCCTTTGAGGTTATTTTTTTGTCAAAAAAGCTTGCAACCAACATTCTGACCAGGTGGGATCGCATGGAAATCATCAAGAAGATCAACAACAACAGCGCCCTGGCCCGGGATGCCAAGGGCCACGAAGTGGTTGTGTTCGGCAAGGGGATCGGGTTTCCGCCCACCCCCCTATGAGCTGGAAGATCTGAGCAAGATCCAGCGTACCTTCTACTATGTGGATGACAAATACTATGCGCTGCTGCAGGAGGTTCCGGAAGAAATTTTCCTGGCTGCCGACGACATTGCGGAGGACGCCAACGAGGAACTGAACTGCGACCTCAATCCCAATCTGGCCTTCATTCTGGCCGACCATCTGAACTTTGCCATCGAGCGCACCCGCGCGGGCATGACCCTGCGCACGCCGCTTGCCTACGATATCCGCCACCTGTACCCCAATGAGTACAAGCTGGGACGCAGTGCCCTGCACATGCTGCGGGACCGCCTGAAGGTGGAGCTTCCGGAGCAGGAAGCCGTCATCATTGCCTTGCACATCATCAACGCCGAAGCCGAAAACAGCGATATGCACGCCACCATGCAGAGCGCGCAGATCATCACCGAGCTCACCGAGATCGTGGAACAGGCATTCGGCATCACCCTGGACCGGGACAGCTTCAACTATTCCCGTTTCGCCATGCACCTGCGGTATCTGGTGCAGCGGATGATGCAGGGCAGCCCCCTTCCCGCCGATGCCGGCAGCCGGGACCTGTTTCTGGCCGTGCGGCGCCAGTACCCCGAAATCTACACCTGCACCCGGCAGGTCTCCCGCTACCTCAAGGACCGCTACGGCTGGACCTGTACCGAGGAAGAGGAACTGTACCTGACCATGCACATCCACCGCGTCAAGTCGGAGCAGCAGCCCGACAAGGACGCCGAATAAAGTTTCCAGGACAATTCTAGGATCGTTACCCGTACTCAGCTTGCGGGGCGTCACCCAAAACACTGTCCCGCAGCCGTATGACCCCTGTGGCCGTACTGCCGGTGCGGAAATTGTGTTTTGGGTCCTTTTTTTTTGCCGGAACCTGTCTTGTTTTCCCGTTGGTATGTCTACGCCCGGCGCGCGAGGGCGGTGCATATACATTTTCCGCGGTAACGCGGCATCCCCGTATGATTGTTTTGAGAGGTGATCTGCTATGGAGCCGAACCGGACCCCGGGCCATCTGCCCGCGGAATTCCTTCCGCCTTTGGGCGGTGCGGCCAACATTGCGGACGCCTCCCGCCGGGGCAGCCGCCTTTCGGTCTCCGTCAAGGACCAGAGCCTGACGGACCCCCACGCTCTGGCAGCATTGCCGGGAGTGGCGGGCTGCACGGTACGAAACGGTCGTGTGCGGATCGAACTGACCGAAGAGTCTCACCAAACAGTAAAGGAGAATCGTCTTATGCCCAGCAAATACGATGGTCTCGCCCGCATTATCATCCAGAACGTGGGCGGCAAATCCAACATCAACAGTGTGGCCCACTGCATCACCCGCCTGCGCTTCAAGCTGAAGGATGAATCCAAGGCCAACAAGGAAGTCCTGGAAGCCACCGATGGCGTTATCAAGGTCATGCAGTCCGGCGGCCAGTATCAGGTCGTTATCGGCAACAACGTCACCGACGTGTACGACGCCGTGCTGGAAGTGGGCCACTTCCAGGGTGCCGGCACCGCGGACGAGGACGGCAACGCCACCGATGACGGCGATTCCGACGGCGGCAAGAAGAGCCCCGTGAGCATCCTCATTGATATGATCTCCGGCGTCATCCAGCCCACCCTGGGTGTGCTGGCCGCTACCGGCATCATCAAGGGCCTGCTGGCTCTGTTCTCCTTCCTGGGCATCCTGCCCGAGACCAGCGGCACCTACCAGGTGCTGTACGCCGTGGGCGACGGCTTCTTCTACTTCCTGCCCATCATCCTGGGCTACACCGCCGCCAAGAAGTTCAAGATGAACGAATTCATCGGCATGGCCATCGGCATCGCCCTGTGCTATCCCAACATGGTCAACATCACCAGCGGCGAGGTGCTGGGTTCCCTGTTCACCGGCACTGCCTTCGAGATGAGCTACTACACCACCTTCCTGGGCATCCCGGTCATCATGCCTGCTTCCGGCTACACCAGCTCGGTCGTGCCCATCATCATCGCCTGCGGCGTGGGCGCCATGCTGGAAAAATGGCTGCGTAAGGTCATTCCCGACGTCATCAAGCTCTTCGTCGTGCCTTTCATCACCCTGGTCGTCATGGTCCCCCTGACCTACCTGGTCATCGGCCCTGTCGCCACCGTCCTGTGCAACCTGCTCACCGCCATCTTCAGCGCCATCTACGGCATCCCCGTGGTGGGCGGCCTCATCGCCGGCGTTCTCATCGGTGCCTTCTGGCAGGTCCTGGTCATCTTCGGCCTGCACTGGGGCCTGGTTCCTCTGGCGCTCATCAACTACTCCAACCTGGGCTATGACTTCATCCTCAGCCCCTACTTCTGCGTCTCCTTCGCCCAGACCTTCGTTGTTCTGGCCATGCTGCTCAAGACCCGTGACGACAAGATGAAGAAGGTCGCTCTGCCCGCCTTCATCTCCGGCATCTTCGGCGTCACTGAACCCGCCATCTACGGCGTCACCCTGCCCAAGAAGAAGCCCTTCGTCTACTCCTGCATCGGCGGTGCCGTGGGCGGCGCCTTCATCGGCTTCATGGGCACCCGCAGCTTCACCATGGGCGGCCTGGGCCTGTTCGGCCTGCCCAGCTACATCGACACCATCGGCGACACCGGCGTCCAGAACCTGATCTATGTGCTCATCGGCACCGTGATCGCCTCTGTGATCGGCTTCGTGCTCACCTGGGTCCTGTACAAGGATGAACCCGCCAAGAAGTAAGCAATTTTCCTGAACCTGTTCTGACCGCGGAGCCGCCGGAAAGCGGCGGCTCCTTTGCGCGGTCCGGCAAATAATCCACCGAAATCGGGAGGTATTCTGTTATGGCTTCGGTTTTTCGCAAAGATTTCCTGTGGGGCGGTGCCTGTGCCGCCAACCAGTTCGAAGGCGCCTGGGATGTGGACGGCAAGGGTCCCAGCATCCCCGATATGTGCACCAACGGCACCCACACCACCCCCAAACTGCTGACCCCCACCATTGAACCGGACAAGTTCTACCCCAGCCATGAGGCCATCGACTTCTATCATCACTACGAGGAGGACATCGCCCTCTTTGCCGAGATGGGCTTCAAGACCTTCCGTACATCCATCAACTGGACCCGCATCTTCCCCGCCGGGGAGGAGACCGAGCCCAACGAGGCCGGCCTGGCCTTCTATGACCGCGTTTTCGACTGCTGCAAGAAGCACGGCATCGAACCCCTGGTCACCATCAGCCACTATGAGCTGCCCTACGCCCTGGTGGAAAAGTACAACGGCTGGGCGGACCGCAAGCTGGTGGACTTTTTCATGAACTACTGCAAGGCCATCTTTGCCCGGTACCAGGGCAAGGTCAAGTACTGGCTGACCTTCAACGAGATCAACGCCGGCATGATGCCCTTCGGCGGCGTGCTCTCCCTGGGCACCTGCCAGGGCTACCGCGGCCCTGCCGTGGCCATGCCCGACGACCCCCAGACCCGCCTGCAGGCCCTGCACCATCAGTTCATCGCCAGCGCCCTGGCTGTGAAGTACGCCCATGACAACTACCCCGAATACAAGATGGGCAACATGGACTGCTTCATCACCAGCTATCCCTACACCTGCGACCCGGCGGACATCCTGGCCAACCATCAGGCCATGCGCAAGACCAACTGGTACTGCTCCGACGTGCAGGTCCGGGGCGAATACCCGGCCTTTGCCAAGCGCCTGTGGGAGGACCTGGGCGTGACCATCCACATGGAACCCGGCGATGCCGAGATCCTGAAGGAAGGCACCGTGGACTTCTACACCTTCAGCTACTACATGTCCAACTGCATCACCACCCACAAGGATGCCGCCAAGACCGACGGCAACGTGGCCCAGGGCTTCAAGAACCCCTACCTGCAGGCCTCCGAGTGGGGCTGGCAGATCGACCCCCAGGGCCTGCGCTACAGCCTGAACGAGATCTATGACCGCTACCGTATCCCCCTGATGGTGGTGGAAAACGGTCTGGGCGCCTGGGATACCCTGGAAGCCGACGGCACCGTTCACGACAGCTACCGCATCGACTACCTGCGCCAGCACATCGAGCAGATGGCCGAGGCCGTCAAGGACGGCGTGGACCTGATGGGCTACACCCCCTGGGGCTGCATCGACCTGGTCTCCGCTTCCACCGGTGAGATGGCCAAGCGCTACGGCTTCATCTACGTCAACAAGTACGATGACGGCACTGGCGACTACAGCCGCCTGCGCAAGGATTCCTTCTACTGGTACAAGAAGGTCATCGCCACCAACGGTGAGGACCTGACCTGATCCGACATTCTCCGCTTCATCATAAAAGCACGGGGCGCACCTGGCCGTGCGCAAGGCCCGGGCCAACGGCCACCGGGTCTACCTGTGCACCGGCCGCAGCAGGGCCGAGATCTATCCCAACCTGTGGGAGCTGGGGATCAACGGCCTGTTGGGCGGCAACGGCAGCTATGTGGAGGACGACGGACAGGTCATCATGCACCAGCTGCTCAGCCTGGACCAGTGCCGCCGGGTGGTGGACTGGCTCCACGCCCGGGGCCTGGAATTCTACCTGGAAAGCAACAACGGCCTGTTTGCCAGCGAGCGCTTTGAGGAGGTGGCCCTGCCCACCCTGCTGGAATACATCCGCCGCAAGGGCAAGGATGTGGAAGGGCTGACGGTGCGGGAGATCTTTCCCGACCTGCAGTTCGGCCTGCAGGGGGAACAGCTCTACCGGGACAATGTGAACAAGATCAGCTTCATTCTCCACAGCTATCAGGACCACCTGGACTCGGTGCGGGACTTTCCGGACCTGCAGCCCGGGACCTGGGGCGGCAGGGGAGAGACCGCCCTTTTCGGGGACCTGGGGGTGAAGAACATCACCAAGGCCCACGCGGTGCAGGTCCTGCTGGACCACCTGGGCGCCGACCGGGCCGACACCATCGGCTTCGGGGATGCCAAAGTGGACCTGCCGCTGCTGGAAGCCTGCGCCGTGGGGGTGGCCATGGGCAACGGCGGGCCGGAGATCCGCGCCGCCGCCGACTTTGTCACCGACGATGTGGAGGAAAACGGCCTGTACAATGCCTTTGTCCGCCTGGGCCTCATCGAAGGCTGAGACGCCGGTAAAGACCGTCTATACGGACAACGGCAGGGCACCGGCGGGGCTTTTTCAGCCGAAATTTTTGTCAAAAATTTCACCAATGTACAAAAAGAACGAAAAAGCGACAGAGTTTGTGCCCGCTTTTGGTTGACGTTGCGGCCCGAACATGCTACTATATTAGTGATACATTGGCACCGGAAACACCGGTGCGTATGGGAGGAAACAAGTATGAAAGAATTCACTTATACCATCCAGGAAGCCGTTGGCATTCACGCTCGTCCCGCCGGCCTGTTGGTCAAGGAAGTCAAGAAATATCAGAGCACTGTCACCATCACCAAGGGCGATAAGTCTGTCAACGCCCTGAAGCTGATGGCCCTGATGGGCATGGGCGTCAAGTGCGGCGATACCGTCACCGTCAAGGTGGAGGGTGCCGACGAGGAGACCGCCGCTCCGGCTCTGGAAGCTTTCTTCAAGGCCAACCTGTAATTTCTGCCAAGACTCCGTCTGCGGCCAGCCACCTGGCTGGCCGCTTTTTTCGTATTTCTATGGATTGAATGAGGTGTAAGCCAATGATCAGTATTCAGGGCAAGGGCGTATCGTCCGGTGTGGGCATCGGTCCGCTGTATTTCTACCATCGCGCCAAGACCACGATTCCCCGCTATACCGTGGAGGATACCGACGCCGAATGGCATCGTTTCAAGGGCGCCCAGACCGGCGCCATCGAGCAGCTGGGCGAGCTGGCCGAAAAGGCCCGCGCCGAAGCCGGCGACGAGGCCGCCATGCTGTTTGAGACCCACCAGATGATGGTGGAAGATCTGGATTATGAAGAGGCCATCGAGGACCGCATCACCAACGAAAAGATGAACGCCGAGGCCGCCATTGCCGATACCTCCCTGCAGTTTGCCGAGATGTTCGAGGCCATGGACGACAGCTATATGCAGGCCCGTGCCGCCGACGTCAAGGACGTTTCCCGCCGGCTGCTGTCCATCCTGGGCGGTGCCGTGGAGGGTGGTATCGCTTCCGACGTGCCGGTGCTGCTGGCCGCCGACGATCTGGCTCCTTCCGAGACCGTTCAGCTGGACAAGTCCAAGATCCTGGGCTTCATCACCGCAGGCGGCTCCGGTTCCAGCCACACCGCCATTCTGGCCCGCACCATGGGCATCCCCGCCATCGTGGGCGTGGGCGACGCCCTCAAGCCGGAGTATGAAGGCCGTCAGGCCATCATCGATGGTGCCACCGGCAGCGTGGTCATTGATCCCGACGATATGACCCGGGACAAGATGATGAAGAAGCGGGAAGAGCAGCTGCGCCTGCAGCGCCTGCTGGAGACCCTGAAGGGCCAGCCCAACATCACCAAGGACGGCAAGAGCATCCGGGTCTACTGCAACATCGGCAGCCCTGAGGACGTCCACGCCGTGCAGGTCAACGACGGCGGCGGCATCGGTCTGTTCCGCAGCGAATTCCTGTACCTGAACTGCGAGGATTATCCCACCGAGGACCAGCAGTTTGAAGCCTACAAGCAGGTCCTGTCCGATATGGACGGCAAGGAAGTCATCATCCGCACCCTGGATATCGGCGCGGACAAGCAGATCGGCTACTTCAACCTGCCTCATGAGGAAAACCCGGCCATGGGCATGCGCGCTTTGCGCATCTGCCTGACCCGTCCGGAAGTCTTCCACACCCAGCTGCGTGCGCTGTACCGTGCTTCCGCTTTCGGCAAGCTGCGCATCATGTTCCCCATGGTCACCAACGTGTGGGAAGTGCGGGAAGCCAAGCGTCAGTGTGAGGACGTGAAGCGGGAACTGAAGGCTGAGGGCATCCCCTACAGCGAGGACGTGGAGATCGGCATCATGATCGAGACCCCCGCCGCCGTCATGCTCAGCGACCGTCTGGCCAAGGAAGTGGACTTCTTCAGCGTGGGCACCAACGACCTGACCCAGTACACCCTGGCCTGCGACCGTCAGAACAACGACCTGGGCCGTTTCTATGACCCCCATCATCCCGCGGTGCTCCGCATGCTGAAGATGGTGGCCGACAACGCCCACAAGAACGGCATCTGGACCGGCATCTGCGGTGAGCTGGGTGCCGACCTGACCCTGACCGAGACCTTCCTGGCCATCGGCATTGATGAGTTGTCCGTCTCTCCCCGTGCGGTGCTGCCGCTGCGCAACGCCATCCGCATGACCGACACCCGGGAGACCAGCCCCCGCATCCTGGCGGCCCTGGCGGACGAGTACACCAACAACTGAAAAACCGGACCCGCCGGTCCGTAAAACAGCAGGCCGTTCCCCGGCAGGGGAGCGGCCTGTTTTTTATGGTTCGGGTCTGGGGCGCACCCGCAGCTGCAGTTCGGTCACATGGTCGGCGTCGTTCCCGGAAATGTGGATGTCCGCCAGCAGAAATTCCAGCAGCGGCCCCTGGGGCGTATAGCCCTGTCGGCCGGCTTCGGCCAGCAGGCGGGGGACCAGGGTGCGGTTCTGGCTGTTGGGGCCCCGGTAGGCCAGACAGAGATATTCTCCCCGGGGCAGGGTGCTCTCTCCCCGGGGGTGCAGGATGAACACGCCGGTGTACCGCTGGCAGTCTCCCTGTCCGGCGGCGTTCAGGTCCAGATAGGACCCGATGCCGTCGTTGCCCCACACATACAGATGGTCCGGGTCGAACCGCCGCAGCTGCTGGATCAGCGGGTCCATCTCGGCATCGGTGCGGTAGGCCTGGTGCAGGGCATGGCATCGCCGCGCCGGAAACTTCTGCACAAAGCAGGTGTCCAGCGGCAGGCTGTAGGCCCGCTGGCAGCTGTCCATGCGCTGGCATACGGTGCGGCGCAGCGCCTGCAGCCGCCGGATGCGGGCATCCAGCAGTTCCAGTTCGTCGTGAAGCAGCTGGCGGGTGGTGGCGGCGCTGTGGTCCTGCAGGTACGCCCGGATGGTCCCCACCGGCACGTCCAGGGTGCGCAGATCCCGGATCACGTTCAGCCGCCATACATCCTCGATGCTGTAGGCCCGGTACCCGTTTTCGGTGCGCTGGGGCCGCAGCAGGTCCTGCTCCTCGTAATAGCGCAGCAGGTCGGGGCTGACGCCGTACAGGCGGGCCAGCTCGCCGATGCGGTAAAAGCGGGGCATGAAAAGCGCCTCCTTCCTGTGTCCCTTTCATTATAGCAACCGGGGCAGGGGGGCGGCAAGACCTGCCGCCTTGCATGGCCCGGGTACCTCTGTTATAATAAAACGCGATATTGTACAGTACAACGGGAAGGCTCTGCCATGCCCGACCGGCCCGGGAGAAAGTCATGGAATACGATCTGAAAAAGCTGACGCAGGAAGCCCGCGACGCTCTGAACTTTCTGGGAGAAAGTTCCCACGAATACTATTTCTATTACAATTTTCATGACCGAACAGCGGTGTTTTCCCGCAACATGTGGGACCGGTTCGCCCTGCCGCCCTCCCGGGAGGCAACCTGCACCCCCCGCCAGTTGTATGAGATCGTGCATCCGCAGGACCGGCCCATCGTGACCATGCAGTACCGGCGCCTGTCCCGGGGGGAGGACACCACCTACGAAGGCCGCTATCGCCTGCGGGCCCACACGGGGGAATATGTGTGGGTCAGCAGCTGCGGAAAAAGCCAGATCGGGCCGAAAGGCCGCCCGCAGTGGATGATCGGGCGCATTGCCCCCTGTGAATCCGAAGTAGAATCCCGCCCGGATGTATTCGATCTGAACCGCCTGAAACAGGATGCGGAGATCTATCTGGAAGAAAAGACTCCCGCCAGCCTGCTGGTCATCGGGGTGGACAACCTGCGCTCCATCAACCTCAAGCATGGGCGCCGGTACGGGGATTCGGTGCTGGCGCAGCTGCATGCCTCCTTTGAGGAGGCGGTCTATGGCCGGCAGCGCGTCTACCATACGGTGGGGGACTGCTACGCGGCGGTCCTGCCCTACACCGATGAAGCCCAGGCCACCGAGGTCTTCCGCTATGTGCAGAAGCGCATGGCCGACTGCTGCACCCTCTCTGCCGGCTGTGTGCCCCTGCTGACCTACAAGATCCCGGACGCCGAGACCCTGTACCAGTACGCAGAGGTGACGCTGGCTGCCGCCAAGCGGCAGGGGCGGGACAAGATCGTGTTCTTCTCGGCGGAAGATTACGAAAAGGAACTCAGCGTCCTGGAACTGAAAGACGAGCTCAGACGCAGTGTGGAACAGGAATTCCGGGGCTTCTCGGTGATGTATCAGCCCCAGGTGCGCACCGACAGTTTCCGCCTGTATGGGGCCGAAGCCCTGCTGCGCTACCGGTCGGAACAGCGGGGAGAGGTCCCGCCCACCGAATTCATCCCGCTGCTGGAACAGTCCGGCCTCATCGGCAAGGTGGGGCTGTGGGTGCTCCGGCAGGCTCTGGCCCAGTGCGGCCAATGGCGGCAGCAGGCGCCGGAATTCCGGATGAGCGTCAACCTTTCCTTCGCCCAGCTCTATCAGGAGAGCATCGCCCGGGATGTGCTGGATGCCCTGCACGAGAGCGGTCTGCCCGGAAATGCCCTGACCCTGGAAGTCACCGAAAGCCTGGAACTGGTGGAGTACACCCGCATCAATGAGATCTTCCGCCAATGGAAACTCAGCGGTATCGAGATCTCGGTGGATGATTTCGGCACCGGGTATTCGGGCCTGAGCCGGCTCAAGGAGCTGGAAGTGGACGAGATCAAGATCGACGGCATGTTTGTGAGCAACATTCACCGCAGCGCCTACAATTACCGCCTGCTCAGCAACATGATCCAGCTGGCGGACAGCAGCCGCATCCGGGTGTGCTGTGAGGGGGTGGAGCGGGAGGATGAACTGCGCGTCCTGCAGGAACTGGGCCCCATGTTGCTGCAGGGGTACCTGATCGCCCGTCCCTGTACCCCGGCCCAGCTGGAAGCCCTTTTCCTGGACGAAAATGATCCGGCCTGCCGTAAACGCCAGGAACGGATCCGGAACATGACGGCCCGCAGCGCGGCGGCTCCCGCACTGCCGGAGGATGCCTGCAATGAAAGCGAACTGGCCCTCAAGGTCCTCAATTCCGAAAGCAACATCTACTATATCAGCGACCCCGAGACCTACGAGCTGTATTACCTGAACCCGGCGGGCCAGAGTCTGTTCGGGGTGCGGGATTACCAGGGCCGCAAATGCTACCGTGTGCTGCAGGGCCGGGACACGCCCTGCCCCAACTGCACCAATTCCCAGCTGCGCCAGGACGGCTTTTACGTATGGGACCACTATAACGAATACTGCAAGCGGCATTTCCTGCTGCGGGACAAGCTTATCGAATTCCGGGGCCGGCCGATGCGGCTGGAAATCGCCTCGGACATCACCAAGCATGAAAACGTCAGCCGGGATACCGGCGAACGGCTGGCCTTTGCCCAGAAAATCGTGGAGAACACCGCCATCCTTTCCGGGGACAGCCGTTATGAGGAAGCGGTGGACAAGGTGCTGGCTTCGGTGGGACAGTATTACCACGCCGACCGTGCCTACCTTTTTGAGCCCACACCGGCCAAACGCGGGTATTGGGACAACACCTTTGAATGGTGTGCCCCCGGCGTGGCACCGCAGCACGGCAATCTGCAGAAAGTGCCGCCCGAGGCGGTCCGCCGCTGGATGGACCAGTTCGAGCGGGACCGCAGTGTCCTCATCCTGAACCTGGACCTCATCCGGGCCCAGAATCCGGCTGAATGGGAGACCCTGCACGCCCAGGACATCACCCGGCTCATCGCGGTGCCCCTGCGGGACGGCGGCCGCACCATCGGCTTCATCGGGGTGGACAACCCCCGGGTCTCCATCCGGGACGATTCCCAGATCCGGGTGCTGGCCCACTTCCTCATCACTCGCATGCACCAGGAGCGCAGCGAGCGGCGTTACCGGCGCCTGCTGCACACCGACAGCCAGGATGTTTTCGCCCGTCTGGGGCTGGGACTCTGGGTCATCTACATGAACCCGGAATCCGGTCAGCGCACCATGCTGGGGGATGATACCATGAACCGGGCCCTGGGGTCATCCGGCACGCTGAGTGAGGCCGAATACTACGAATTCTGGTATACCCGCATCAACCCCGGCTATTATGAGTATGTGGAACGGTCGGTACAGAACATGGTGGATTCCGGCAAGGTCATCCAGGTGGAATATACCTGGAAGCATCCCCAGCGGGGGGATGTGATGGTGCGCTGCACCGGCGTGCGCACCGCCGACGAAAACGGGATGATCTGCCTGAAAGGGTATCACCGCATCGTGGATGATATCGAGATGCTGCCCTACATTCCCGCATCCTGTGACCGGGATATTTTTGAGTATAACGATCTCAACGGGAGCATCTTCTTCCACACCCGGCGGCTTCTGCTGCAGGGGGATGCCCAGCAGGAGCAGAATTTCCCCGGCTGCTGGGTCGAAAGCGGGCTGGTGCACCCCAATTTTGCCGCCAGTTTTACCCAGGCTTTTTCCCGCCTTCGCCTGCAGAATGAGCCGGGGCAGCTGCAGCTGCAGCTGCGGGGCAAGAGCGGGGAATATGAATGGTTCCGCCTGACACTGCAGCATCTCAGCCAGCAGATCCAGGACCTGGACACCGTGCTGGTCCTGGTGGAGCCCATGGGGACCGAGCGGACCCAGGAACTGGAATACATGCGCATGCGGCGGTTCTACCAGGTGCTGCTGGGTGAGGCCATCGCCTACGCCGAGGTGGACCTGGACCGGGACGATCTGCAGTCGGCAGGCGGTATATGGCGCTGTTATGAGAAGGACTACCGCCATACCGGCCGTCATTTCTTCCAGGAGCTGTCCCGGGCGCTGTCCCAGGGCCTGAACGAGGCGGAGATGAAGGTCCTGCATGACTATGCGGACCCCGCCGCCCGGGAAACCTTCTTTGCCGAAGGAAACCTGAGCCACCGTTTTTACTACCGGCGCTGCATCGGCAACGAACTGCACTGGGTGGAGCTCACCGTTTACCTGTTCCGGGAGCAGCTGTCCGGCAGTGTGTACGCCCTGCTGTACCTCAAGGATGTGAACGCCGAGAAGGAGCGGGAACTGGCCCAGCTGGACGCAGCCAACCGGGATCCCCTCACCGAGATCTACAACCGCACGGCTTTTGAGCGGGAGATGACCCGCAGCATCATCGAGTCCACCGCCAGCCCCTGCGGGTATCTGCTGCTGCTGGACGTGGACAACTTTAAGCAGATCAACGACCTGCACGGGCATATCGAAGGGGACGCCATGCTGAAGACGGTGTCCCGACAGCTGCTGCAGACCTTCCGCAAAGGGGATGTGATCGGCCGCATGGGCGGGGACGAGTTCCTGGTGTACATCCGGGGCAGCATCCCCCGGGAAAGCCTGGAACAGCGCCTGAACCAGTTCCTGGAACAGCTGCGGCTGAATACCAACAATGTGCTGACCTGCAGTATGGGCCTCACCTGCGTCACCAGCGAACATTTCGACTATGCCCGTTCGGTGGACCGGGCGGACAATGCCATGTATCACAGCAAGCGCAACGGCAAAAACAGCTATACCTTCTATGAGGACCTTCATCCCTGAGACCGGCAGAATTTTCCGCGTCCGCAGCCCTTGACATTTTCCGCCGTGGGCTGTACCATGTATACCGTTGTTAAACCGTCCCTCTCGGGAACGGATGTGGATTTTAGGTAAAACAGGTTACTTTTCGCCACACGAGTATGCCCTTCGTTCCGGGCAGCCCGTGTGGCTTTTTTTGCCTGTCAGCCTTTTTGGGCCGAAAAGAAAGAGGAACCCGTCCTTATGGAACAGACCTTCATGAAACAAAAACCCGTTCTGCCCCTGGTGCTGTCCATGTCGCTGCCCATGGTCCTGTCCATGATGGTATCGTCGCTGTACAACATCGTGGACAGCTACTTTGTGGCCCGGATCAGTGAGCAGGCCATGACCGCCCTTTCCCTGGTGTTTCCGGTGCAGAACCTCATCAACGCGGTCACCATCGGATTTGCCATCGGCATCAACGCGGTCATCTCCTACTACCTGGGCGCCGGCGAGCCCGACCGTGCCGGACAGGCCGCCACCCAGGGCATGGCCTGCAACGCCCTGCACGGTCTGGTGCTGACGGTGGGGTGCATTGCCTGCATGCCGGCCTTTCTGGCCTGCTTCACCGCCGACACCGCCGTCATCGACCTGGGGGTGCGGTATTCCCGTATTGCCTTCAGCTTTGCGGTGGTCATCGCTCTGGCCATGTCCTTTGAAAAGATCTATCAGGCGGCAGGCCGGATGGTCCTCACCATGGTCAGCATGCTCTGCGGCTGTGTGGCCAACATTGTGCTGGACCCCATCATGATCTTTGGGCTGGGCCCGGTGCCCCGCATGGGCATCGAAGGCGCGGCGTGGGCCACCGGTATCGGACAGGTCATCAGCCTGGTGCTCTACCTGCTCTTCTATACCTTCCGCCCGCTGAATATTCGCATCCGGGCAAAGGCCCTGCGCCCCAGCCGGAAGATCCTGGGCCGCCTGTACGCGGTGGGGGTCCCAGCTGCGCTGAACCTGGCTCTGCCTTCGCTGCTGATCTCGGCGCTGAACGTGATCCTGGCGGCATATTCCCAGGTGTATGTGCTGGTGCTGGGGGTCTACTACAAGCTGCAGACCTTCCTGTACCTGCCGGCCAACGGCATCGTGCAGGGCATGCGGCCCATCATCGGCTACAATTACGGCGCCGGCGAGCATGACCGGGTGCGCAGGATCTACCGGGTCACCCTGGCGCTGTCCGCAGCCATCATGGCGGTGGGCACCCTGCTGTGCTGGGCTGTGCCCGGGCAGCTCATCGGCCTTTTTTCCCAGAATGCCCAGACCATCGCCACCGGCAGCACCGCGCTGCGGATCATCAGCCTGGGTTTCCTGATCTCCTCGGTATCGGTCATCTCTTCCGGCGCGCTGGAAGGCCTGGGCATGGGCGGGGCGTCCCTCATCATCTCCCTCATGCGGTATACCGTCTTCATCATTCCGGCGGCCTTCCTGCTCAGCCGCGTCTGGCAGGCAAACGGGGTGTGGCATGCCTTCTGGATCACCGAGGTGGTCACCGCCGCGGTGGGATACCGTGTCTACCGCAAGCGGACCGCCGTGTGCGCAGGTACGGACCATCTGTAAGACAAAAACCCGCCCGGGACCCAAGATCCCGGGCGGGTTTTGTCAGTTTGATTCGGCTTGGTAGGGCGGGCACTGGTAGCGGGGCTTGCCCCGGCTGATGCGGCCGTACTCGATGGCATTGACCGGACACCCGCAGATGCAGGCCATGCAGTGGGTGCAGCGGTCGCCCCAGGCCGGTTTGCCGTCCTGCAGCAGGATGTTGCCCAGGGGGCAGTGGGCTTCACACCGGCCGCAGGCCACACAGGCATCGGAGACGGTGAAAGGCTTGGCCTTGATCTGGAACCGGTAGAAGGCCTTGTTGATGAGCCCGGATTTCAGCCGGTCCAACGCGCCTGCCGGCAGGGCGGGAAAGTCCTGGCCGGCCCGGATGTGTGCGGCGGCCGCTTCCAGGGCCGGGTGTGCCGCCCGGATGATGGAGCGGGCTACCTCCGGCTCGGGGGCGCCGAACATGGCAATGTAGTTTTCCGGCATGACGATGGCCGCAGTGCCCCGGTACACCAGTCCCTTGTCACGGCACAGAAGCCGGTTGGCCGGTTCGGGGCTGCCCGCCTCACTGCCGCAGGTCATGACAAAATAGGCGTCCCGGCTGCCGCGGAACTCACCGCTGCGGATAAACCGGACAAAAAGGCGGGGCAGCTGCCAGGCATAGGTGGGGGACACAAAGACCCAGGGCTTGTCCGAGGTGAAGTCGGCGGCAATGCCTTCCCGGATAAAGCGGAACGCATCGGTGCACACATCCCCCAGCCTGTCCGCCAGAAACTCGGCACAGTAGCGGCTGTTGCCGGTGCCGGTAAAATAGACGATCATAGTTTTCCCTCCCGTCAGAAGTTCCCGTCCCGGGAACGGCTTCATTGTATATCGGGACAGCGGGCGCGTCAAGGGGCGGAGGTTGCCCGTTTTGTCCGCCCCGTGGTATACTGGGAGCAGACCGGAACACAAGGACCGCAACAAGGAGGAACCCGCAATGAAACTGGGAATTCTGGGGGCCGGACAGATCGCCGGCGTCATGGCCAGGACCGTCCGCATGCTCAATCAGAACGGCCACCCGGAGGTGGAACTGTATGCCGTGGGGGCCCGGGACCTGTCCCGCGCCCGGACGTTTGCCGACGCCAACGGGGTGCAGAAGGCGTTCGGCAGCTATGAGGAGATGCTGTCCGACCCGGCGCTGGATCTGGTGTACATTGCCACGCCGCACTCTCACCATTATGGACATATCAAGCTCTGTGCCGACCACGGCAAGCACATTCTGTGCGAAAAGGCCTTCACCGTCAGCGCCCGTCAAGCGGAGGACGCCATCCGGTATGCCCGGAGCAAGGGCGTGCTGGTGACCGAGGCCATCTGGACCCGCTATCAGCCCGTGCGCCGCCTGATCCGGGAGACCCTGGACGCCGGACTCATCGGCGAACCCCGGCTGCTCACGGCCAACCTGGGATATTTCATCACCGGCAATCACCGGATCGTGGTGCCGGAACTGGCCGGCGGCGCTCTGCTGGATGTGGGGGTCTACACCCTGAACTTCGCCGAGATGGTGTTCGGCCGGCCCGATTCCCTTCATGGGCTGTGCACCAAAAATGAGAACGGGGTGGACCTGACCGACAGCATCACCCTGACCTGGCAGGATGGCCGGGTGGCCAACCTGACCGCTGCCGCCAATTCGGTGTCCGACCGGTACGGCGTGATCTACGGTACCAAGGGATACATGATGGTGGAAAACATCAACAATCCCCAGGGCCTGCGGGTCTATGACGCCGAGAACCGGCTGATCCACAGCCTGGACTGCCCTGCCCAGCTCACCGGCTATGAGTATGAAGTGCTGGAAACGGTGGACTGTATCCGGAAGGGCCTGACCGAATGTCCCTCCATGCCCCATGCCGAGACCATCCACATGATGGAGCAGATGGACCACCTGCGGGCCCAGATGGGCATCCGCTACCCCTGCGAAGAGATCGGCTGACCTTGCAAGAACAGCCACCGCCGGACGGGAATCCGTCCGGCGGGGGCTGTTTTGTTTTGGCATCCGGAAAAGGCGGGTCACTTCACTCCGTAGATCTCGGTGCACAGGTCCCGTCCGGCCCTGGTGCGGAAGATGGTATCCCTGGCATGGCGGATGCCCTCCTCACCCACGCCGTCCTCGTACAGGTTGACCAGAAAATCCGCCTCCACCAGGATCTGATAGTCCGGGCCGTCAATGCCGGTGTAGGTGTGATGGTGGCCCACCAGATAGCAGATGCGGTCGATGTCGGGGGCTGCAAGCCCCAGCTCTTCCAGCATGGGACGGGCGTAGGCGGGGCCTTCCTGCTCCTGCAGCTTTCCGGTGCAGCTGCCGTATTTGGCTTCCGCAGGGCGGATGCCGATATCGTGTACCAGGGCGGCACATTCCAGCACCATCTGGGTGTGGTCGTCCAGCCCTTCCATGCGGCCGATGAGCTGGGCAAAGCGGTGTACCTTCATCAGGTGCTGGATGCGCTTGGCGTCTGCCGCGTTGAAGGCCAGCATTTTGCGGGTCAATGTATCGATCAGTTGTGTGATGTCCATGGCTGAGCTCCTTTCCGGCGGGAGACCGTTTCTCCCATACCCCTATGATAGCGCAAACTGGCCGAAAGTTCAAAACCCCGGACCGGAGCAAAAAGAATTCCCAGTATTGCCCCGGCGGCCCTTGCCTGCCGCAAAGAGGGAAAAATGAGGAAATGATATAAAGAGTATAAAATAAGAAATATTGGGTATAAGGCTTGAAATTGCACAAAATCAATGGTACTCTGGTGACAGAAAATAGTCGATATTTCAAATAAATGCCCCGAATGCTCCAGAAAACCATGGCGTCCGGCCGGAAAATGACTTCCCTGAAAAGAAGGAATGATCCGCAAATGATATATATGATATGCTAAAGGCGGTCGAGGAAAATGAAAACGAACAGGTACACCATATTCACCGACATCCGAAGAAACAAGGCAGCCTATGCCATGCTGATCCCGGCGGCGCTGTACACCTTTATCTTCGGATACTGCACCATCCCGTACATGGTCATCGCCTTCCAGAAATTCAGTTACCGGAAAGGCATCTTCGGCAGTGATTGGGTGGGGGTGGACAACTTCCGCTTCTTCTTCGGTTCCCAGGACGCGTGGCGGATCATCGGCAACACCCTCAAGCTGAATCTGCTGTTCATCTTTTTCACCATCCTGGCGGCGGTGGCCCTGGCCATCATGATCAACGAGATCCGCTGCCGGTATTTCAAAAAGGTGGCCCAGTCCACCTACCTGCTGCCCTATTTCCTGTCCTGGGTTATCGTCAACTACATCCTGTACGGCATCATCGGCAGCAAGTACGGTCTGCTGAACCGGGTCATCGAATTCTCCGGCGGCACTGCCATCAACTTCTACAACGCCCCCGGGTACTGGACCGCCATCCTGGTGGTGGCCAAGGTGTGGAAGGACCTGGGAATGAACATGGTCATCTATCTGGCCACCCTGGTGGGCTTTGACGATGAGCTGTATGACGCGGCGGCGGTCAGCGGTGCCACCCGATGGCAGATGTGCTGGAAGATTACCCTTCCCATGCTGATGCCCACCGTCATCATGCTGGGCATTCTGTCCATCGGCAAGGTGTTTTACGGGGACTTCGGCATGATCTACGCCCTGGTGGGGGACAACGGTGTTCTGTACAACGCCACCGACGTGATCGACACCTATGTGTTCCGGCTTCTGCGCTCCACCGGCAATCCCTCCCAGGCCATGGCCATCGGGCTGTTCCAGGCCATCATGGGCTTTCTCTGCGTGTGGGGCACAAACTACATTGCCAAGAAGAAATTTGAGGAAGGAGCGTTGTTCTGATGGGCGTCGCGGCCAGAAAAGTCACCTTCGGCAAGGTGCTGCTCTATCTGTTTACCACCCTGGCGGCGGCCTTCTGCCTGCTGCCCCTGCTGCTGATGGTCATTGTCTCCTTCACCTCCGAGCAGGCCATCGTCCGCAACGGGTACTCCTTCTTCCCGGCGGAACTGAGCCTGGATGCCTACAGGACCCTGTTTGAAAACGGCGCCGAAGTTGCCCGCTGCTACCTCAACTCGGTGGGGATCACGGCGGTGGGCACCGTGCTGGCGGTCATCGTCACCTCCATGGCGTCCTATTCTCTGGTGAACCCCTCGGTCAGATACCGCAACGGCATCGCCATGTATTTCTTTGTCACCATGGTGTTCAACGGCGGCATGGTGCCCTGGTACATGATCTGCACCAAGGTGGGCCTGACCGAAAACTACTTCGCCCTGCTGATCCCCAACCTGGTGTTCAGCCCCTTCAACCTCTTCCTGGTACGCAACTACATGCGGGAGATCCCCCTCTCCCTGATGGAATCGGCCAAGCTGGACGGTGCCAACGACGGGCAGATCGCCTTCCGCATCTATTTCCCGCTGTGCAAACCCATTCTGGCCACGGTGGGGCTGTTTTACGGCATCGCCTACTGGAACGACTGGTGGAACTCCATCATGCTGGTGTCCAATTCCAATATGTACACCATCCAGTATTACCTGATGAAACTGAAATCCGATTTGAACTTCATGCGCAATCTGCAGGGCGGCGGCATCGGCGGCGGCTTCCCGCCCACCGAATCCCTGCAGATGGCCACCGCGGTGGTCACCATCGGGCCGCTGATCCTTCTGTATCCGTTTTTGCAGCGATATATCGTGAAAGGTCTTGTGATAGGAGGTGTGAAAGGCTGATTCTTTCCCTGCTGCGCGCCGCGCAGACCCGGCCCCGTGACCCTGAACGGGGCGCAACCGATCATCTTCAAGGAGGAGCTTATCCATGAAAAAAGCCATTGCTATGGTGCTGACCGCCGGACTGTGCACGGCGATGCTCGGAGGCTGCGGCCAGTCGGGCAGCAGCAATGCCACCACCGAAAACGCCGCCGCGGCTGCCGCGTCGGGGGAAAAGACCGTTGTCACCTACCTGCGCCCCGGCACCGAGGTGGACCACAATGCAGAGCTGGTACAGGCCATCAACGACAAGCTGGACGCCGACGGCACCGGCCTGCAGCTGGAAATCATGTACATCCCCTCGGATGTGTTCCAGGACAAGGTCAGCCTGATGCTTTCCACAGGGGAAGCCTTTGACCTGCTGTGCGTCATGGAAGACCAGAAGCCCTTCACTTCCTTTGTGGCCAGTGAAGGCATCATGCCCATCACCCAGTATGTGAATCAGTCCGAAAACCTGAAGCGTGTCATCCCCGACTATATGTGGGATGCCGCCACCATCAACGGGGAGATCTACACCATCCCCGCCAACTGGTGCGAGCAGGCCGACCAGAACAACTGCATCACCATCCGCCGGGAAAAGCTGGAAGAGTTCGGTCTGGAAGACCCCCAGACCATGGATGACCTGCTGAACATGTGTGAAGTGTTCACCAAAAACTGGGACGGCCCCAACAAGCCGGTGGTCATCCCTCTGTACAAGGAACCCTTTACCTATCTCTTCCGCACCCTGGACACCTATCCCTTCACGGTGCAGAAGGACCTGATCTTCATCGACCAGCAAGGCAACGTGAAAAACTGGATGGAGACCGATGAATTCCGTCAGTGTGCGGATTTCTTCCACAAACTGTACCAGGGCGGCTATGTGCCCGAGGATGTGCTCTCCGCCGGATGGTCCAGCTGGAACACCATGCTCACCGGCGATTTCATCTGGGTGGACCAGTGCCAGCTGTGGGATACCGAGCAGGTCTGGAAGGAGCGCATCCCCGGTGTGCAGCTGGATACGATCTACCTGAATCAGGACGCGCCCCAGTTCCGTTCCAGCTCTTTCCGCAACGACACCGCCGTCTCCGCCACCTCCGAACATCCCGAAGCTGCGGTGAAATTCATGGACTGGATGTATTCCAGCCAGGAAAACTATGACCTGATGGTCTACGGCGTGGAAGGCCTGACCTGGAACGACGCGGGCAACGGCCTGTACACCAAGAACGATCCCGCCTTTGAGTTCAACGCCGACTGGATGATCGGCAACCTGGACTATGTGCGGTATCAGGAAGGCACCTACGACAAGTTCATCGAGATCATGGGCATCGAAAAGCCCGACGCCGTCAACAGCGTGGCCCTCAACTTTGTCTTTGACCCCGCCAATGTGGCCGATGAGTACGCCGCCTGTCAGGCGGAGGTGGAGCAGAGCATCTACCCCATCAAACTGGGTCTGGTCTCCTATGAGGAAGGCTACGAGAATGCCCTGGCCCGGATGAAGGCCGCCGGCATCGACAAGGTCATTGAGGAATACCAGAAGCAGCTGAATGCCTATCTGGGCAAATAAGATCGTTTGAATGAGAACCGCCCCAGTCCGGCTGCGGCCGGACTGGGGCGCATTCCGGAGGAAGCCTATGGACCGCCTGTGTCTTGACGGGAGCTACAAGCTCAACTATTTTGACCACGAGACCTTTCAAATCCAGGATGTGATGCGCCCGGACTTTTTCCCCGACGGCTGGATCGACACCCGGGTGCCGGAGGACGTGCGCACGGCGCTGCGCCGGTACGGGTATATCGACGGACATTACTACGGCAAGGATCTGGACAAGGAACGCTGGATCGATGAGAAGGACTGGGTATATTACCGCAGTTTCACGGTGGACGAAAGCTGGCGCGGCCGCGCCTGTGCGCTGTGCCTGGAAGGGGTGGATACCGTCGCCCGTGTCTTTCTCAACGGCCGGCTGCTGGGTGTGTGCCGCAATATGTTCCGCCGCTACGCTTTTGATGCCGGCGCAGCCCTGCGCATCGGGCAGGAGAACCGCCTGGTGGTGCAGGTCCTTTCCCCGGTGAACTGCACCGCCGGCATCAGCCGGGAGGGGATCTATCCCCAGGAGGACACCACCCGGATGCTGCTCCGCAAGTCCCAGATGAACTGGGGCTGGGATTTCTGCGGGCACTGCCTGACCACGGGCCTGTGGAAATCCGTCTGCCTGGAAAGCCGGGACACCCCCTGCCTGACCAAGACCCGCCTGACCACCCTGTCCCTGAGCGAGGGGCAGGCCTGCCTCCGGTTCGAGTGCGATGCCCGGGCGCCGGAGGACTGCCAGGCGGAACTGGAACTGACGGCGGAAGGAAAACCGGTATACAGCGGGCGCATTGCCGGTGCCCGCACATCCGGGCTGGATTTTGTGCTGCCGGAGCCCCGCCTGTGGTGGCCCCGGCCTTACGGGGAACCTTTCCTGTATGATGTGCGGGTCACCCTGCGGCAGGGGAGTACTCTGTGGGAGGAGCGCCGTTTCCGGTTCGGGGTACGCACCGCCGAACTGCTGCAGGACCGGGACGAGGGCGGACGGGGGTTTGTGTTCCGCATCAACGGCCGGCGCCTGTTCATCCGGGGCGCCAACTGGGTGCCGCTGAACTGCGTGTATGCCGAGATTACCGACCGGGACTACGACCGCGCCTTTGCCCGGGTCCTGGACTCCAACCTGTCCATGCTGCGGGTCTGGGGCGGCGGCATTTATGAGTCGGAACATTTCCTGGACCTGTGCGATGAAAACGGGATCATGCTCTTTCAGGACATGATGCTGGCCTGCGGCATTTTCCCCCAGGACGACTGCTTCCTGCAGCAGGTGTATGAGGAGGTGGCCGAGGTGGTGGACCACTGCTACAACCGCACCTGCATCGTGATCTGGTCGGCGGACAACGAGCTGGATGAGGCCTACCGCTGGTACGACAAGCTGCCCGAATTCCCCACCAACCGGGTCAACCGGGAAGCCGTGCGTCGGGCCGTGCTGGAAAACGATTCCTCCCGGCCCTTCCTGGTCAGTTCGCCCTGCAGTCCCTTCCCGGAAGAGGAGGGGGGCGATGACCCCAACTCCGACCGGCAGGGAGACATGCACCTGTATCTGACCCGCTTCAAACAGGGGGATGAATACTACTACAAAAAGATCCTGGAATACAAACCCCGCTTCCTCAGCGAGTACGGGTTCAGCAGCCTGCCGTCCGAACCCTCCTACTCCCGGTTCAATTTCCGGCGGGGGGCGCTGGACCTGGTGCGCAACCCCTGGCTGGCCCAGCTGGACTGGCTGGCCCGCCTGGGGGAGGCAGGGGAGAAGGACCCCATCCTCTACTATTCCCAGTTCACCCACGCCCAGGGACTGAAATACTGGATCGAGTATCTGCGGTCCCTCAAGTGGCACTGCGGAGGGTCCCTGTACTGGAAGTTCAACGACCCCGTGGCGCCCAACCGGGAAGATATGCTGTTTCCCTCCCTTATGTCCTCGCTGGACTTCTACGGCCTGCCCAAGATGGCCTATTACTATGCCCGCCGTGCCTACGAAGACCGGATCCTGGCTTTCCGGGAGGAAGCCGACGGAAGCCTGTGCGTGTACGGCTGTTCCGAGACGGAGCAGGACCTGGCCGGGGAGCTGACGCTGCGGCTGATGGACTACGACGGCCGCCTGCTGTGGAGCTGCCACCAGCCCGCCTGCCTGCCGGCGGACAGTGCCGCCGTGCTGGGGTGCTTCCCGGCCCGGGTGCTGACTTCGGCGCCGCCCTTCCGCTGCTATGCGGCGGCGGAGTTTGATGGGGGCGAGAGCCGGCTGTGCAACCTGTTCCACCTTACCGAGATCGGGACCTGGGACCGGGTCTGCCTGCCCAGGGCCACGCTGCAGGCGGAACTGCGCTGCCTGAGCCAGCGGGAGTACGAGCTGTCCATCCGGACGGATGCATTTGCCCAGGATGTCATGGTGGAGATTCTGGATGCGGATGTATATTACTCCGACAATGCCTTCTGCCTGGAAAAGAATGATTCCCACCGGGTGCATATCCGGCTGAGTGAAGCACCTCCCGCCTGGATGCGGGTGCGGGTGCGGGCCGCCAACGGGGACCCGGTCTGTTTTGGCTTTGCGCCGGAAAGGAACTGCCATGAAAATCCATCCCATTGACTGGAATGCCCGGGATCTGCGCTGCCTGGATGAGCTGGCCCCGCTCCTGGGGCTGGAACGGGCCGAGGACGGCATGCCCCTGCGTCTGTGCAGGGCGGCCTCCCCGGGCTGTGCCCTGCAGGCGGGGGAAGGGGTGCTGCGGTATGCCCACCGGGTACAGATCTGGCGGCAGCTGGGCATCCTGTGCGCCGAAGCCGCTTGTGGTGCCGGATTTGACCGCACCGAGACCCCCGCGTACCGGGAACTGTGTGCCATGCTGGACTGCTCCCGCAACGGGGTGCTCACCCCCGAAGCGGTGAAGGACCTGACCCGCCTGCTGGTCCTGATGGGATATACCTCCCTGCAGCTGTACACCGAAGATACCTACCGGATCGACGGGCAGCCCTATTTCGGGTACCAGCGGGGGGCCTATACCCGGGAAGAACTGGCTGATATGGATGCCTATGCAGCGGATTTCGGGGTGGAACTGGTGCCCTGCATCCAGACGCTGGCCCATCTGGACTGCGTGCTGCGCTGGAAAGAGTATGAGGACGTGCGGGACCTGGGCAACATTCTGCTGGCGGACGAACCCCGAACCTACGACCTGATCCGGCGGATGTTCGCCCAGATGGCCGGCAGCCTGCGCAGCCGCCGCATCAACATCGGCATGGACGAGGCCCATATGCTGGGTCTGGGGCAATACCTGGACCGGTTCGGGTACCGGGACCGCATGCAGATCATGCTGCGCCACTACCGCCGGGTGGTGGACATCGCCCACGAGTTCGGATATGAACCCATGATGTGGTCGGATATGTTTTTCCGTCTGGCCACCCATGGGGAATATTATACCCACGGGGAACTGGACATCGACCCCACTGTCCGGGACCTGGTGGGCGGGGATGTGACCCTGGTGTACTGGGATTACTATACCCTGGAAGAGGAAAAGTACGACCGTATGTTTGCCAGCCACCAGAAGATCTGTGACCGTCTGGCCTTTGCGGGCGGCGCCTGGAAATGGGAAGGCCCCTGCCCCAACGCCTGGTACAGCCGCGCGGTGGCACCGGTGGCCCACCGCAGCTGCCGCAAAAACGGTGTCCGGCAGGTCCTTGTCACCGCCTGGGGCGACAACGGGGACGAATGCCCGGTGTATGCGGTGCTGCCGGCCTTTCAACAGTGGGCGGAATTGTGCTATACTGATGATAACGAGGACGAATCCTGGCTGGAGCGGCGCTTCCGTACCTGCACCGGCGGTTCGTACCGGGATTTCCTGCACCTGGGGGATGCCGCCGTCATGCCGGACAATCCGGCCCCGGGACGGTGCGGGGTGAACCCCGTGCGGGCGCTGCTGTACCAGGACCTGCTGGGCGGCCTGTTCGACGCCCATGCCGACGCGGCCCAGCCGGCCTATCTGCAGGCCTGTGCCCGCCGGATGGCGGAATGCCGGGACCGGGCGCCCCGCCGCTGGCAGTATCTCTTTGAGGCCCAGCGCGTGCTGGACACGCTGCTGGCGGACAAGTGCACCCTGGGTCTGGAGATCCGGGACGCCTACGCCCGCCGGGATATCCGGGCCCTGCTGCAATGCCGGGAAAAGATCCAGGCCCTGCTGCCCCAGGTGGAAGACCTGCTGGCCGCGGTGGAGGAACAGTGGCTGCGGGAAAACAAGATCTTCGGTCTGGATGTACTCCAGCTGCAGCTGGGCGGCCTGAAAGAGCGGCTGACCTTTGCCGCCCGCCGTCTCCAATCCTTCACCCGGGGCAAGGTGACGCGCCTGGAAGAACTGGAAGAACCGCCGCTGCCTTTCTACGGCAGCCAATGCAGGGAAAAAGCGGTGGTCTCTCCGCCATGGCGCAGCATCGTCACCGCAGGCAGCCACTGAACCAAATCCGACAGGGGGCGTATCTGTATGAAACAGGTTCCGCTATATGAACAGATTCACGACACGATTTTGACCCAGATTGATACCGGGGTGTATCCTCCCGGGGAAAAACTGCCCTCTGAAAAGGAACTGGAAGGAATCTACCATGTCAGCCGGATCACGGCCAAAAAGGCCATGAATCTGCTGGCGGAAAGCGGGCGCATTGTGCGCATGCCGGGAAAGGGCTCCTTTGTGGCCGCCCATACGGCGGCCCTGCCGGGGGCTTCGGCGGGGCTATGCCCGCTCATCGGCCTGATCCTGGACGGCTTCAGCCCCAGCTTTGCCTACCATATCCTGCACAGCATTCAGTCGGTGTGCGAGGAGGAAGGCTACAGCCTGGTGCTGCGCTGTTCCGGCGGCAGCCTGGAACGGGAGACCAAAGCCATCGAAGACCTGGTGGCCCTGGGTGTCCGCGGTCTGATCATCATGTGCGTACATAATGAAAACTACAACGAGCGCATCCTGCAGCTGGTCATTGACAAATTCCCGGTGGTGACCGTCGACCGGCAGCTCAAGGGGCTTTCCGTCCCCTTTGTGGGCACCGACAACGTCAGCGCCGCCCGGGAACTGACCCGCGGGCTGCTGGAACAGGGGTTCCGCCGCATCGCCTTTGTGCGGCCCGAAGCCCACGAGACCATCACCCTGCTGGATCGCCAGACCGGCTTTCAGCTGGCTTTCAACGATTACGGCCTCATTGCCGATGAATCTCTCTGGATCACCAATCTCCGCTCCACCCTGCCGGAAAGCACCGGCGAGGAATACGGCAAACAGGATATTGCCATTGTGGAGGAATACCTGCGCAGCCATCCCGAAACGGAGGCCTTCATGGCCAGTGAATACAATCTGGCGCGGATCCTGAAATACTGCCTGGAAAAGGCGGGGCGCTACCGCGAGGATATGATCGCCTGTTTCGACGGGCCGGAAGTGTTCCTGGGCGAAGCGGAATTCACCCATGTGGCGCAGGGAGAACGGGAAATCGGCCGTGCCAGCATGGAACTTCTGCTCAAAACCATCCGGGGGCAGGACCGCCCCATGGCTGTGCTGGCTCCCTATCGCATCATCCGACGAAACGAACGAAACTGGGGGTAACACGGGCATGAAAATACCCGAAATCCTGCAACAAAAAGCCACGGAACTGGAACAATACTATCTCAGCCGGCTGCCGGAAGCGGCGCCGCTGGTCCGGCGGTGCTTCCTGAACACCATCGAGACCACCGTCAAGCACACCGGGGATGATTATTTCGTCATCACCGGGGATATCCCGGCCATGTGGCTGCGGGATTCCACCTCCCAGATCTCCCATTATGTGCGGTATGCGGGGCAGGACCCGGACCTGCGGCAGATCGTGGAGGGGGTCCTGCGCCGTCAGGCCCGCATGGTGCTGGTGGATGCCTATGCCAACGCCTTCAATGAAACGCCCAACGGCCGCTGTTTTGCCCGTGACCGCACCGAGCACCATCCCCAGGTGTGGGAGCGCAAATACGAGGTGGATTCCCTGTGTGCACCGCTGTATCTGCTGCACCTGTACTGGAAGACCACCGGCTGCACCGGAATTTTTGATGGGGACATCCACCGCATGATTCTGCGCATCCGGGAAGTCTTTGCCTGCGAACAGCATCACGAAAATTCCGCCTATTCCTTTGAGCGCACCGGCTGTGTGGAGACCGATACGCTGCCCTGTGCCGGCCGGGGCAATCCGGTGGCGTACACCGGCATGACCTGGTCGGGGTTCCGGCCTTCGGATGACCGCTGCGTGTACGGGTATCTGATCCCCGCCCAGCTCATGGCCGTCAAAGCCCTGGAATTCGGGGCGGAGATGCTGCGGGCGGTGTACGGGGACGAGCCCTCCGCTTCCCGCTGCGCAGACCTCGCCGGTCAGATCGAAGCCGGTGTGCGCCGGTACGGCCTGGTGGATCACCCCCGGTTCGGGCGCATGTATGCCTATGAGACGGACGGCCTGGGCCATTCTCTGCTCATGGACGACGCCAACTGTCCCAGCCTTCTCTCCCTGCCTTATCTGGGCTGCACCACACCGGAGGACGAGTTGTACCGCAACACCCGCGCCTTTATCCTTTCGGAGGAAAATCCCTGTTATTTCCGGGGCCGGGTCCTGCGGGGTGTGGGCAGTCCGCACACTCCCCGGGATCATGTGTGGCCCATCGGCATCACCATGCAGGCGCTGACCAGCCGGGACCCGGCGGAGATCCGTTCCTGCCTGGAACTGCTGCTGGCCAGCCACGCCGGCACCGGCTACATGCACGAGTCGGTGCATGTGGACGATCCCGCCCGCTATACCCGTTCCTGGTTTGCCTGGGCCAACAGCCTCTTTGCCGAACTGCTGATCCGCATCCGGGAGAGCGGAATGCTGGATTGAACATCCTGCCAGAAAACCAGGCCGGTGACGCTGCCGTCACCGGCTTTTGTTCTGTCCCCGTGCGCCCCCTTGGCAGAACGGGAAAACGTGCTATAATGGAAATCACCTGACATGTTTTTTGGAAAAGAGGCTTCCTGTGGTAAAAAATAGCGATATGCAAAAGCGTTTCCTGACCTGTGAAAAAAACTGGGTCTACTTCACCCTGATCTGTGTGGCGGGGTTCTGGGGGGCTTATACCTATCTGCTGCGCGGGGGCATCTTCTGCAACGCCCAGACCGGCAACGTGGTGCTCATGGGTCTGGCCCTGGGTTCGGCCCAGTGGGGCAAGGCCCTGTATTACCTGGTGCCCATCTCGGCGTATATCCTGGGAGCCTTCGTCTCCGAACTGCTGCCCAATCCACTCAAACACCGGCTGAAGGTCCGGTGGGACACCATCCTCATCTTCATTGAGATGCTGGCGGTGCTGGCGTTGGGTTTTGTGCCCGATTCCGCCCCGGTGCAGATCTCCCAGGTGGTCATCAACTTCATCGCCTCCATGCAGTACAATACCTTCCGGCAGGCGGAAGGGGTGGCGGTGGCCACCACCTTTGTCACCAACCACATCCGGCAGGTGGGGGTGGGGCTGGCCACCGAGCTGCGCCACCGGCATAACCCGGACAAGTCCCACCGCCGCAAATGGGGCCGCCATGCAGGGATGCTCTTCTTCTTCATCACGGGCGCCGTGGTGGGCACCGTCTGCGGCAACCTGCTGGGCGGGCGGTCCATCTGGGTCACGCTGCTGCCCCTGTGCTTCATCTTTGTCACCCTCCTCCATGCGGACCTGACCACCGAGCGGGCCCTGGTGGAACAGAAACCTTCCGGCCACTGACGGCCGCAGCAAAAGGCAGGGAGCTTCTCCCTGCCTTTTTTTCATGGGTTCGGTTGTTTCCGGGCCGGTCCGGCAAAGGCTGCCCTTGCGCATCTCCCGTCCGGCGTACTATAATAAAACATAGCAAGGTGCAGTCGGGCGGAGCCCGGAACTGCAGACAAGGGGACGGCAGATGAAAGTGGAGAAGATGCTTCCGGCCATCGGCGGGCTGCTGGTGGTGGGGATGCTGGCCGCGATCCTGATACCGCTGCTGTGGCTGCCGGGGGACCACTCCGCCGACCAGATTGAAAGTCAGCGGCTGATCGGTGCGACCTACATGACCATGAACAATCCCTTTTACCAGGAACTGGATGTGCGGCTGCAGGCGGCGGTGGAAGCCCGGGGCGACCGCCTCCTGACCCGGGACGGGGTCATGGACCAGGACCGCCAGAACCAGGAGATCGCCGACCTGCTGGACATGGGGGTGTCGGCCATCCTTCTCAACCCGGTGGACTGGGAAAAGGTAAGCGACGGGCTGCAGATGGCGGCACAGGCCGGAGTGCCGGTCATCGTCATCGACGCCCCGGTGAAGGATGACAGCCTGGTGGCTTCCACCATCCTTTCGGACAATTACCAGGCGGGGGTGCAGTGCGCCGAGCATCTGCTCAGCGTGCGGGATTCCGCCAACATTCTGCTGCTGGAACACATTACCGCCCGCTCCGGCGCCGACCGCATCCGGGGATTCCTGGACACCATTGCCGGACACGAAGGCTTTGCGGTGGTGGGAGCCGGCTCCTCCGACGGCCAGATCGAAAACGCCATGCCGGTGATGGAGCAGCTGCTGGCCGAACATCCGGAGGCGGACGTGGTCATGGCCCTGAACGATCCCAGTGCCCTGGGCGCCCTGGCCGCCATTGAAGGCGCCGGTCTCAGCGACAGGTTCCTGGTGTACGGGGTGGACGGTTCCCCGGAAGGCAAGGTCCTGGTGGCCGACGGCCTGATGACCGCCACCAGCGCCCAGATGCTGGGCAAGATGGCTGAGACCGCCGTGGAACAGGCCTATTTGGCCCTGGACGGCGGCACGCCGGAAAAGGAGATCGTGCTGCCGGTCACCCTGCTCACCCGGGACAATGTGGCTGATTACGGAACAGGCGGGTGGCAGTGATGAAGCAGGATAAGACATTGCGCACCCTGCGCGGGCTGATGCTGGCCATCAATCTGGTGCTGGTGGTGTATTACTCCCTCATCCGCGGCCTGACCCCCCTGCGGGTGGCAGCCGGGTTTGAAGCCCGGGACTTTCTGGCGCAGGCCGCCATGGTCCCGGCCCCGCCCTGGCAGATGGCCGTGCTTTCCCTGGGGGTGTTCATCCCCCTGGCGGTGCTCATGCTGGGCAAGGACCATCTGCCTGCGGACCGTCCGGCTCTGCGTGCCTCGGTGTTTGCCGCCGAGATCCTGCTGGCGGCGGCGGAGGTCATCACCCTGGACTTCTATTACCGGGCGTTGTTCCTCATGGTGCTGGCGGACCTGGTCTCCACCGTGCAGGAACGCTATGGCCGGGTGTGCATCATCGCGGTGCTCACCCTGCTGTATGCCCTGTCGGATTATGACATCGCCTCGGCGGTCTTTCCCAGCATCCCCATGCGGCAGTACCTTTCGTACTACACCGACGGATACCACAGCTGGTTCAGCGGGGTGGAAAGCCTGCTCACCTCCCTGCATGTGCTGCTCTTTGTGGTCTTTCTGGTACTGCTTTTCCTGGGCCAGAAGGCGGAAAACACCCGGGTACAGCAGCTGAACGCCCAGTTGCAGGAGAGCTACCGTCAGCTGCAGGAATACGCCGACAAGACCGCACATATGGCCGAACTGCGGGAGCGCAACCGTCTGGCCCGGGAGATCCACGACACCCTGGGCCATACCCTGACCGGGATCATCATGACCACCGATGCCAGCCTGGTGCTCATGGATGCGGCGCCCGACCAGGCCAAACAGCAACTGCAGCTGGCAAACCGGACCGCCCGGGAGGGGCTCAACGACGTGCGCCGCTCCATCAATGCCCTGCGGCCGGATGCCCTGGAACACAGCGACTTTGCCGAGGCGCTGGAAAATACCATCGAAAAGTTCTGCCTGACCACCTCGGCCCGGGTCACCTATGTGCAGAATGCGGGAGAACTGGATTTTGCCCCCGATGAGGAGGAGGCCATCTACCGTGTCATTCAGGAAAGCCTGACCAACGGGGTGCGCCACGGGCAGGCCCGCAACATTGAAGTGCGGCTGGACCGGGAAGGGGATCAGCTGACCATCACGGTCCGGGACGACGGCATCGGCATGCCGGCGGGCAAAAAGGAAGGCTTCGGACTGCGGCATATGCGGGAGCGGCTGGAGCTGCTGCACGGAAGTCTGCGGTACGGCAATCGTCCGGCGGAGCAGGGCGGCGGTTTTGAACTGACCGCTCGCCTGCAGCCGCGGCAGAAAGGGGAGGAAAACATATGATCCGTGTGGTGATCGCGGACGATCAGGAACTGTTCTGCCAGAGCCTGAAGATCGTCCTCAACGTCAACCCCGATATGGAAGTGGTGGACACAGTGGGGGACGGCGGCGCTGCGGTGGAAAGCGTGGCCAGACACCGCCCCGACGTGGTGCTCATGGACATCCGCATGCCGGTGATGGACGGGGTGGAAGCCACCCGCACCATCAAGGAAAAATACCCCGCCACCAAGGTCATCGTGCTCACCACCTTTGCGGATGATGAGTATGTGTTCGGGGCCCTGAAGAACGGTGCCAGCGGCTACCTGCTCAAGGGTGCCGGGATCACCGAACTGGCCGAGGCCATCCGGGTGGCCCACAGCGGCGGCGCCATGGTCAACCCCAATATCGCCAGCAAGATGATCCAGCTGTTTTCCAGCATGGCCCACGGCGAAGGGGGCATCCCCGTGGAGGACCAGCGGGCTGCCAGCCTGACCAAAGGGGAGATTCCGGTGGTGCAGTCGGTGGGGCGCGGCCTTTCCAACAAGGAGATCGCCGCCGAACTTTGCCTGTCGGAAGGCACGGTGCGCAATATCATCAGCACCGTGCTGGGCAAGCTGGGGCTGCGTGACCGCACCCAGCTGGCCATCTGGGCGGTGGAAACCGGCCTGCGGCGCCGGGACATCCCGTGAAGCGGCGCACGGCGGTCCTGCTGGGGGCCGCGGCGGTGGCGGCGGCAGTCGGGATAACGGCCGTACTCTGCCGCCCCCGGCAAGACACGGTGCTGCACCTGGGTGTCTTTTCGGGCAGCTACTGGGGCACCCCCAACGGCAGCAGCTATCAGGTGCTGGATGATGCCATCTCCCGGTTTGAGTCCAGCCACCCGGGGGTCCGGGTGGAGTATGAGAGCGGGATCCCCACCGATGAATACAGTGAGTGGCTGTCCGGCAAACTGCTGGCCGGGGAAGAGCCGGATCTCTTTTTTGTGCTGCCGGAAGACTTTGGCCTGCTGGCCGAGACCGGGGCCCTGGCCCCGCTGGACTGGCTGATCGACGGCCAGAACGGGCTGGAACGCAGCATCTACTATGACGCCTGCCTGCAGGCGGGACTGTATGAGGGTAGCCAGCTGGCCCTGCCCTATGAGAGTGCGGCCATGGTCATGTTCGTCAACCGGACGCTGCTGGAAGAATACGGCATCCCCATGCCGGAAAATGACTGGACCTGGGATGATCTGTACACCATCTGCCGGACCATCGCCACCGCCCAGCCGGACAGTACCCAGCGGGATTACGGCATCTACGGCTATACCTGGCAGAATGCGCTGTACGCCAACGGCAGCACCCTCTTTTCGGAGGATGGCAGGCAGTGTTACCTGTCCGACAGCCGGGTGACGGCAGCCATCCAGTTTGTCCAGGGGCTGAACGCCCTGGGCGCCGGCTACACCGTCACCGCTCAGGACTTCGACACCGGCCATGTGGCCTTCCGCCCCTTCCTGTTCAGTGAGTACCGGGCCTACCAGCCCTATCCCTGGCGGGTCAAGAAATATTCCAGCTTTGTGTGGGACTGCCTGCGTATGCCCGCCGGCCCGGAGGGCGGCAACACCAGTGAGCTGCATACGGTGCAGGTGGGCATCAGTGCCCGCAGTTCCCACACCGAGCTTGCCTGGGAACTGCTGTGCAGCCTGTGTGCCGATGAAGTCACCCAGGGGCAGCTCTTCCTGCAGTCCCAGGGGATCTCGCCCCTGCGGGACGTGACCGAGAACACCGCCCTGCTGAACCGCATTTTTGCCGAGACCCAGGGCACCAGCACTTTCAACAGCGCCGCCATCGGCGAGATCATGCGCACCGCCGCCACGGTGCCCCAGTTTGCCGCCCGGGAACAGGCCGTTGCCATGGCGGAGACCGCGGTCTCCGGGGCCTTGGCGGACAATGCCTCCCTGACCACCTCTCTGGCGGCCGCCCAGCGGGAGATCGACCTCTACCTGCAGAATACGGGCTGACCCCATCCCGAAAACTGAAGACAAACCGCACCCCGGTTTCTTTTGTGAGTACCGCAAAAGGAACCAGGGCTTTCTTTTTCTGCCCGGGAACGGTCCTGAGGTGTGCATTCTGCACAAAAAGCGAAAGCGGAATACGGTCAATCCGGCACTTTCACGGAAAAAATCGGAAAAAGCGTGACATTTGTCACGCCCAAGTCGTGACAAACTTCAGATGTGATCGCGGCCCGGATTTTCTACAATAAAGACAACAAAAGAAAGCCGCCGCAAGGCAAAAAAATAAAGGAGAGATGAGTAATGCGGTATCTTTTGCTGGTGGCCCACGGCGAGTTCGCACCGGGCCTGCACACGGCGCTCAACATGCTGGAAGGGGAGCGCGACGATGTGCTGGACATTCCCTTCCACGACGGCATGACCCAGGATGACTTCAAGGCGGAGATCCGGCAGGTCATTGCCCCCGTCACCGCCGACGATGAGGTGCTGGTCCTGGCCGACCTCATGGGCGGTTCCCCCCTCACCGGCCTGATGGAGCAGCTGGATGCCAAGGTGGGTCTGGACAAAGTCCGGGCCATCGGCGGCATGAACCTGCCCATGGCCATCTCGGCCTGCGAAGCCGAGGACATGGGTCTGGACGAAGCGGTCACCGCCATCCAGGCCGAAGCCGCCGAACAGATCCGCCCCTTTGCCGCCGCGGTGGATTCCGACGCGGACGACGACATCTGAGCCCCTTACACCCGTATACAAGCAAGAAGGAGGAAATCCCGTTATGATCAGCTTCATTCGTATCGACGACCGTATGATCCACGGCCAGACCTGCACCCGCTGGGCGCTGGAATACCCCTGCACCGGTCTGGTAGCCGTCAACGACGCCGCCGCCAACAACTCCATCCTGTCCGCCGCCTACAAGAACGCCTGCGACAAGAAGACCTTCGTCTGGACCCTGGATGCCTGGCAGAAGAAGAAGGACAAGGTGGTCGCCAGCAAGGACCAGTACTTCCTCATCACCAAGAACCCGGTGGATATGGCCAAGGTCCTGCTGGACCAGCCCTTTGACCCCGGCATCCACACCATCATCGTCGGCCCCTGCAACGACCGTCCCGGGGCCATCAAGCTGGGCAACAACCAGAGTGTCACCCCGGAGGAGGCCGCTGCCTTTGAAAAGCTCATGGCCGCCGGCTACGACATCGAGTTTGCTCTCATCAAGGAAGCAGCCATTGGCAACTGGAAGAAGTTCCGCGGCCAGTTCGGCTACAAATAATCATTTCTTGAGGAGGAATTTCCATGACGATCAATGTATTTCAGGCGGCATTGCTGGGCCTGTGCGCCTGCCTGTCGTCCATGCCGGGTATGGGCGGCACGACCTTCGGTAACTATACCCTGGGCCGTCCGCTGGTAGCCGGCCTGGTCGTTGGCCTGATCCTGGGCAACGTGCCCATGGGCATTTTCCTGGGTGCTGCGGTGCAGCTGGTCTACATCGCACTGGTCACCCCCGGCGGCACGGTCTCTGCGGACGTGCGCGCCATCTCCTACATCGGCATCCCTCTGGCCATGCTGTATGTCAGCGCTGCAGGGCTTGACCCCGCCACCTCCGCCGCCCAGGATATGGCCGTGACCCTGGCCTCCACCGTGGGCACCCTGGGCACCGTGCTGTTCTACGGCACCGCCACCGTCAACCTGGTGTGGCAGCACATCGGCTGGCGCAATGTGGAAAAGGGCAACCTGAAGAGCCTGTACCTGGTGGATATGGTCTTCCCCTGGATCTCCCACATCCTGTGCTCCTTCATCCCCACCTTCATCATCTGCTACTTCGGCTCCAACATGGTCCAGCTGATCCAGAGCTACCTGCCCATGGACGGCATCATCATGAAGACCCTGTTCACTGTCGGCTCTCTGCTGCCGGCCGTCGGTGTTGCGATCCTGCTCAAGCAGGTCGTCACCAGCCCGAAGGACTTCCTGACCTTCTTCTTTGGCTTTACCCTGTGCGGCTGCATGGGCCTGAACCTGATCGGCTGCGCCATCGTGGCCGGCTTCTTCGCCCTGATCAAGTACCAGATCAGCTGCGCTGCCCTGCGTCCGGCGGCCGTCGGCACCGCCTCCGGGGACGATGATGACGAGGAGGATATCTGACCATGAAAAAGCTTTCCAAAAAGGCATTGAACAAGTCGTTCCTGAACTGGTTCTATGGCCATCTGACCTGCTTCTCTCAGGAACATATGCAGACCTTCGGTTACATGCTGGCCATGCTGCCCATCCTGCAGGATCTGTATGAGACCAACGAAGAACAGACCGAAAAGATGCAGACCTACACCGCCTTCTTCAACACCGAACCCCAGGTCGGCTCGGTCGTCGTCGGCATCACCGCCGGCATGGAAGAAGCCCGCGCCAACGGCGAGCCGGTGGACGGCGAGACCATCAACGGCATCCGCGCCGGTCTGATGGGCCCCCTGGCCGGCATCGGCGACTCCCTGGTGGTCGGCACCGTCATACCCATCCTGCTGGGCATCGCCCTGAGCCTGTCCGGCGGCGGTTCTCCCCTGGGCGCCATCTTCTACATCCTGGTGTGGAACATCGGCATGTTCCTCATCATGCGCCTGCTCTACTTCAAGGGCTATGAGATGGGCGGCAAGGCCGTGGAGTTCCTGGTGGGCGACAAGGCCAACGCCATCCGTGAAGCCATCGTCATGATCGGTACCATGGTCATCGGCGGCGTCACCGCCAGCTGGGTCTCCATCAGCACCGCCTTCAAGATGGTGGGCAGCAACGGCGAGACCATCGTCGATCTGCAGAGCACCCTGGATACCGTCTATCCCCACATCCTGTCCGCCCTGTTCGTGCTGCTGTGCTGGTGGCTGATGAGCAAGAAGAAGATGAGCCCCATCGTGGTCATGCTTCTGCTGGTCGTCATCGCGTTTGTCGGCGTTCTGGTCGGCTTCTTCGATCCGGGTCTGAGCTACTGATCCCGTATCCATTCTGAAACGACATCCCGTCATCTCTCAAAAAGGGGCGGCCGGTCAGGAGGCATCCGGCCGGCCGCCCCGCTTTTGTGTGGATCACACCAAGGAGGTTTTTCCCATGCTCACAACCAAACAGGCACTGGACGAAGCGCGCCGCCAGGAAAAAGCCCTGCGCACCATCAGTGGCTGGCGCACCATTCTGTTTGTGCTTACCGCCTGCTTCGTGGCACTGGCCGCCTGGGGGTTCACCGCCGGGGTGATCGCCGCGGGCATTGCGGGGGTCGTTCTGGGGCTGGCCTTCATGGTGCTGACCATGGTGGTACACCTGAGCATCGTCCGCGGCCAGAAAAATGTGGAGGCTATTCTGGCGTCCCTGGAACCGGGTTCCAAGGCGCCTTCCGAGGGGTGAGTTTTTATGCCGCATTATTCCATTGTTTTTCTGGATGTGGACGGAACCCTGCTGGACAGCAGCCATCGCGTCTCGGAACCCACCCGGGACCTGCTGCGCCGTCTGAACCGCAAAAAGGTACCGGTGGTGCTGGCCAGTGCCCGCCCGCCCAAAGGGCTGGAACCCATCTACCGGCAGCTGGGCTTTCAGGGACCGGCCATCTGCTGTGCCGGCGCGCTGGCGGTCATGCCTGACCAGCATATCCTGTATGACCGGGGCATCCCCGCCGCCACCGCCGCCCGCTTTGAGCAGGCGGTGCTGGACGGCTGGCCGCAGGTCGCCCTCAGCGCCTATCTGTACGACGCCTGGCTGACCCCGGATCCCAACCATCCGGCCATCCGCAACGAGGCCTCCGTCACCGGCTGTGAGGCGCTGGCCGCTTCCCTGGGCAGCGGTGCCGAACGCCTGGGCAGCGTGCACAAACTGCTGTGCATCGGTCCGGAACAGGCGATCACCGACCTGCAGCGCCGCCTGGGACCCCAGTTCCCGGAACTGACGGTGCTGCGGTCCAACCCCACCTATCTGGAGGTGGTGGCCTCCGGGGTGTGCAAGGAGCGTACCGCCGCTGCGGTGCTGGAGCATTACGGGCTCAGCGCCAGTCAGGCCGTGGCCTGCGGAGACGGCGAGGTGGACGCCGGTATGCTGCGTCTGGCCGGCCTGGGGGTCGCCATGGGCAATGCAGCGCCCGGTGTGCAGGCCGCCGCCGATTTCGTCACTTCCTCCAATGACCAGGACGGGGTGTATGTGGCCTTGAGCCGCCTGCATTTCTCCCGCCCGGAGGAACAGGATCGCCGGTAAAGAAAGAGCAAAGAAAAACAGCCTCCGGAAATACGGTTCCGGTGGCTGTTTTTTGTTGGTAAGCGGAAAAAGAACCGTGGCCCGATGGAAAAATTGATCTGGAAGCCGGCGGCCGCACCGGTATGGCTTGCCCAAAAAGGTTGAAAGGGTGTACTATATAACTGTACGCAGCTCCGAACAGAAAGAGCGGCCCCCGGACAAAAGGGCTTCTGTGGGGCCGGAAAAGCGGAATTTTCGGGTGCTGCGGGAGGAAAAAAGCGGTGCGGAGCGCACACATTCCGGCGGAAAAGTGTGCGGAGCCGCGAACTTTGGAACATGTGAAAATATAACGGAGGGAGACGGCATGGAATACATCACAGTGCGGCAGGCTGCAGAGCGATGGGAAATCTCGGAAAGGCTGGTGCAGAAATACTGTGCACAAGGACGCATTGCGGGCGCCCGTAAGTTCGGCGTTTCCTGGGAGATACCGGCCGATGCGCAGAAACCGGGGGACCCCCGCCGGGAAAAGGCAGCGCAGACCGAAACGGCAGCGGTGGGGGTGGGGAATGAATCCGGCCTGATGCCGCTGATGAACACCCCCTTTGCGCCCGGGCACTGCCTGGAATTTGTGCAGTCCCTTCCGGTGGGACCGCGCCGGGATATCGCCATGGCGGAATACCATTATTTCAGCGGTCAGGCGGAGCAGGCGGTCCAGGATACGGAACTGTACCTGATGGACCGGGACGCGGAGATCCGCCTTTCCGCCTGCCTGATTTATGCCTATGCCAACCTTTCCCTGGGCCAGATCCAGCGGGCCTCTTACACTCTGGCGGAACTCAAGCGCACCCTGTCCCAGGCATCGGAGGTATCCCCCCAGCTGCAGGCGGCCATGGCCTTTGTGGGCACCGCAGCCATGGTGCTGCTGCACCTGCCGCTGCCGGAATCCACCCCGGCGCCGGAAACCTTTCTTCCGCTTCTGCCGCCGGGGCTTCGTGCTTTTGCGATGTATGTACAGGCGCACTATCTGTACCTGCAGGGGGCGTATGCCAAAAGCCTGGGGGTGGTGGAAGCCACGCTGGCCATGCAGCCCAAGGTATGTCCCATTCCGGCCATCTATCTGCACCTGGTGGCGGTCATGGACTGCATGAGCCTGCGCAGCTCCGAACAGGCGGAAACCCACCTGCTGGCGGCCTGGGACCTGGCCCGACCGGATAACCTGATCGAAGGGTTTGGCGAGCACCACGGCCTGCTGGGCGGCATGCTGGAAGCCGTTATCAAGAAAGACTGGCCGGAGGATTTCAAGCGCATCATCAACATCACCTATCGCTTCTCGGCGGGGTGGCGCCGCATCCACAACCCGGTCACCGGACATGAGGTGGCGGACAACCTGACCACCACCGAATTCGCCGTGGCCATGCTGGCGGCCCGGGGCTGGACCAACCAGGAAATCGGGGAGCACATGAACATCTCCCCCAACACGGTCAAACACTATATTTCTCTGGTGCTGCAAAAGCTCAACGTCAGCCAGCGCCAGGATCTCAAGCAGTATATGCTGCAGTAAACAAGGCTTTTCCTGCACTTTGCAGGAAGAATTCTTTTGTATATTTCCGTGCCGCGGCGTACCCGGAACAGGGTGCCCCGCGGTATTTTTTATGCATTTTCAGTAGAAGGTCCTGCGGCGGCAAACCCGCCGTATACGGCCCGTTTTACCCCCCTGAATGGGTGATGGCAAAGATTTTCTTTTGTGATATATTGGAAAAAATAGTCGGTTTTTCGACCAGGACGGGTCCTGGCCGGAGGCGGCACAGACAGCCGTGGTATGGCTGCCGCGCAAAAGTACGGCGGACGCAGTCAGGAGGTCGGAGATGGAAAAGAGCGGAATGTTTATGGAACAATTGGAAGAATATGCAAAACAGGAAGAATGGACCGAAGCCGCAGCTCTTCTGGAATGCACCGACGTACAGCGACTGCCCTGGCCGGAACGCAAGCGCGCCGCCCAGGTCCTGGCGGACCTGCCGGAAGAGCTGTATCTGCGCATGCCGCTTCTGAGTGTGCGACGGATTCAGCTGGGTGCCGGCCGCGGTGACCGTGAAGAGGTGCGCCGCGGTTTTTCCGTTCTCACATCCCTTCGGGAGCGCAGCCGGGAGAACACCCCCGAGCGCCGGAAGCTGGACAACCTTCTCAGTGCGGCATCCCTCCTTAAACGGGGGATCGATAACGCCCAGCTGCTGCTGACCCTCTCTGTTCTGTACAACGAACTGCACGGCCAGACCCCCCAGGTGGTGCTCAGCGCCACCGCCGGACGTCCCAGCGTGCTCAGCGGCGCCAAGGACCTGTCCCAGTGGGGGCGCAACTGGCGGGCGGTCAGCAGCATCGTGCGGCCCATGCTGGGGGCGCTTCTGCCCCATGGCGGGGAAGGCGCCGCGGCGGCGGCCTGCGCCGAACTGCTGTACCTGAAAAATGACATCAACAACGCGGCCCTGCAGGTGTCGGCCGCCAAATCCTCCCCGGACCCGGAGATCCGGTTTGCCGGTCTGGCCGTGACCATCCAGCTCCATCGCCTGGACCCGGCCGCCAAACAGCCGGAAGAACTGGCGGGCCGCATGGCAGACTCCCTGCGGGAAGCCGGTGCGGACTGGCTGCTGCCCAACGCCGAGGCCCTGATCACCCGTCTGGATATCGGCCGGGGACGGCTGGACCAGGTGGAACGGTGGGTGGACCGGTATGACGGTGCGGAACTGGACCGCTGCTGTCCGGACAATGCCTATGTGGTGCACACCAAAGCCCAGGCCTATCTGGCGCTGGGACGCTTCCGGGAAGCAGCCATGCTCACCGAGGACCTTCTGCATATGATCGAAGGCGACTGCCGCCCCATTGACCGCATTGAGTATCTGCTGGACGGGGCTCTGGCCTGCGAACGGATGGGGGATGGGACCGCGGCTGCCGGCAAGGTGCGCAGTGCCCTGGACCTGGCCCAGCCGTACGGGTATGTGCGCCTGTTTGCCGACCGCGGCGCCGCCATGCTGGCCCTGCTGGACCGCTGTGCCCGGGAGGACCCTCTGCCCGAAGAGCAGCTGCCTTTCTGGCGCAAATGTGTGGAAGCCGCGCGGCAGATGTCGCTTCTGCATCCGGCGCTGTACCAGCCCGTCACCAAGGAGGCGGACCCGCCGGAGCTCACCCGCACGGAAGTGCAGGTCATGCACCTGCTGGCCCAGGGCAAAACCAACCGGGAAATATGCGATACCCTCAGCGTCAAGCTGCCCACGGCCAAGTTCCATATCCACAACCTGTGCGAAAAACTGGGAGCAGCCAACCGGACGGCGGCTGTTGCTGAGGCCAAAAAACAAGGACTTTTGTAGAAAAAAATCATAAAAATCGCCGAAACCTATACTTTTGGACAGTTAACGGGTTTCGGCGATTTTTGTAAAATAAAGCAAACAGCGGAAAAGGAGGGATGGGGCCGTGGCTGTGCAGAAGGCGACTTCCGCCTGGGAAGATGCCCGGGAAACCGCTGCGCGGCTGAGTGCGCCGCAGCATCTCACCACCACCCGGTTCGAGGAGCACAAGAGGATCGAAGGCTACGAGCAGGACCGGGCGGTTCCGGAGTTTTACGGCTGTGACCGGCTGTGGAAGATGGACACCCTGTATGGCCGCATCCAGATGGGATACCACCCGGGCCGGGGACAGAGCTTTCTGTTTGCCAACATCAAGACCTCCATCTTCGATACGGCGGCCTCGGAATACCAGCACCGCATGAAGGAGACCCAGCAGATACGGGCGCTGAAAAGCGGCACCCAGAATATGGCGTACAGCTCCCGCCGCTGGCGCAACAGCACCGTGCTGCTGTACAAGGCGGAAAACAAGCCCTGGTCCGAACAGTCCATCGCCCCGTATCTCAAGCGGATCAACCTGGAGACCCTGCGCAAGACCATGCCCTTCCTGGAACGCAGCGAAGCCAGGGACCGGGAGGAAGGACGGCAGGAAAAGAAACGCCTGGAACAGCAGATCCGCAGCAAACTCCGGGAAGGGGACGGGGCGGCGGTGGCGGCCCTGCGCCTGCAGGAGCGGGAACTTTCCCGCCGGCAGGACACGCTGGGGGCGCTGCTGGCCCGCAAACAGACCCAGAGCCAGCTGTTTTTCCGCAAGATCAACATTGCCTTTGACCTGCAGAAGGCCAAAATGTTCGAATATTACCGCCGCGTGCGGGACCGCCGTGCCCAGCGTGCGGCCGAAGCGCGTGCCATGACGGGTACCGAGGAGACAAACCCCAATGCCAACACCGACCGCCGTGACAACTGAACAGTACATGGAGGCTGTATGCGCCGCCGGACGTGCCGCGCAGCGCGGCAGCGCTTCCGCGGAACTGCGCGCTCTGGCCGAACTGGAACAGGGCGCGCAGTGCTTTTTGCCGGCGGCCCACCTGCGGGATGCCTGGGGCCTTACCCGGGCGGAGACCCTGCTTCTCTATGTCTGCATTGCCTGTCTGGCCGAAGGCAAGCCTCTGCCCGGTCGGGCCCAGGCCGCCTCGCTGCTAGCCGGTTTCGGTCAGGATTTCTGGCAGGGAACGGCAGGTTTGTTTGTCCCCGGCGCCGATGGCGGCTGTCTGCACCCGGCGGCGGTGGATTTTCTTTTGCAGCGCACGCCCCGGCCGGGACCGGGGGCCCGCCTGGTCCTGGGAACGCCGGACACACTCTACCATTCCCAGGAGGTTCTGGAACGGATGGAGCGGTTTGTGCAGGCCCTGACCCGCACCCCACAGCCGGCGGATACCGCAGCCGTGGTGCTGTGCGGTCCCGACGGAAGCGGCCGGCGGTTCCTGCTGGAACAGCTGGCGGTCCGCCAGGGATTTTCCCTGCTGCTTCTGGAAACGCCGGACGCGTTGTCCGCCGCCGATCTGGAAGTATACAGCCGCATTTACAACGCGCTTCCCTGTGCCGTCAACGCCCGGAGCGCATGGCCGGAACTGGCCGGATTGTCCCTGGCGCTGTACACCGCCCCCGAGCAGGGGCTGGAAGGGCCGGCACCGGCCCGGACGGTCCTGTGCTGCACGGTGCAGCCCATGACCCCGGCGGACAGTGTGCAGGCGGTGGAAGACCGCTGCGGAAAGGATGCGGCGGCCGTGTGGGCCCAGGCTGCCCGGGTCTGCCGCCCCGCAGTGGGCCGGCTGCTGGCCGCCTGCGGGCGGGCCGAAGCCCGGGCCCTGTGCGGCGAGAAGAAGGAATCCGCCTTCCTGCAGGCGCTGCGGGAGGAAAACGGTGCCGCCCTGCGTACCGGCGCCCAGAAGCTGACCACCGGCTACCGCTTTGCCGACCTGGTGGTCTCGGCGCCGGCGGAACGCCAGCTGCGGGAGATCTGCACCTTTGCCCGGGTCCGGGGCACCGTGTACGGCGACTGGGGCTTCGGGCACAAATCCGGGGCCGGCCGGGGGATCACCGCCCTGTTTTACGGTGCTTCCGGTACCGGCAAGACCATGGCCGCCGGCGTGGTGGCCAATGAGCTGGGCCTGGAACTGTACCGGGTGGACCTGTCCCAACTGATCAGCAAATACATCGGGGAAACCCAGAAAAATATCGGCCGCATCTTCGATGGGGCCAGCCGGGGCGACTGTGTGCTCTTCTTTGACGAGGCAGATGCCCTGTTTGCCCGCCGGTCGGACGCCTCCGACGCCCAGGACCGGTACTCCAACGCCGAGATCGCCTATCTTCTGCAGCGGACCGAACAGTATGACGGCATCATCCTGCTGGCCACCAACCTGCTGCAGAATTTTGATGAAGCCTTCCGCCGCCGCATCGGGTTCATGGTGCATTTCACCCTGCCCGATGAATCCCAGCGCCTGCGTCTGTGGCAGGCGGCCTTCCCGCCCCGGACGCCGGTGGAAGGCCTGGACCGGGAACTGCTGGCGGCACAGCTGGAACTGTCCGGCGCCGGCATCCGGTCCTGCGCGGTGTATGCGGCCTGTCTGGCCGCGGCCGCACAGGCACCGGTGACCATGGACCTGGTGGTCCGGGCGGCCCGCCGGGAATACGAAAAAGAGGGAAAAGCTTTCCCGCCCAGACTGGACGCAATCTATCCGCAGGAAAGGAGTATGCAGGGATGAAAAAGATCTGGCAACGAATGCTGAGCCTGCTGCTGGCGCTGTTCATGCTGCCGGTGCTGGTCCCGGCGGAACTGGCGGCGGTGCTTCCGCTGACCACCGCCTACGCGGCAGACCCTGTGACCATTTCCTCCGAGGCGGAGTGGAAGGCATTTGCCAAGAGCGGCCCCGAGACCGGGACCGTGGTGCTGGGGGCGGACATCACCCTGACAGGTGAGATCCCCTCCAAGGCAAATTTCAGCGGCACGCTGGACGGGCAGGGCCACACCATCACCCTGGCCAACGGCAGCGTGTTCCGCCCCACTGCGTCGAATCAGGCCCAGATCGGGCTGTTTGGCACACTGAACAGCGGCGGCAAGGTGGAGAACCTGATCATCCGGGTGGACGGTATGGTAAACGGCACCTCCCTGACTTCGATGAAGATCAGTGCGGGCAACGAAACCGACAAGGCGGCCATTCACATCGGTGTGCTGGCGGGCCTGACCAATGAAAATTCCGAGATCCGGCGGGTGGCCGTGATGGCTGGACCCACAGGCGGCACCTTCCGGGCCGTCGTCAACCGGTGGCAGACCCAGGATGCCAATGTGGGCGGCCTGTGCGGCGGCTCCAACGGGGGCATCGTGGACCAGTGCTATGTGGGAATCAACGTGCAGGGCTGGCGCATGGTGGACTCCGGCAATGAGGCCAAGCTGCGCACCGCCGGCCTGATCGGCTATACGAACAACAACTCCATCACCAACTGCATGGTCACCTCCTGCGAGATCAGAAACTATCATTCCAACCCCGACTGGCAGGAAAACAGCATAGGGCAGGCAGCCGCCCTGGTGGGGGAGATCACCAGCAACACCATGATCGACAACTGTGTCATGGATGGGGTGACGGTCTATTCCCATGACATTGCCGAAACCACCGCACCGGAAAACACCCCGGTGGACGGATTTCAACTCAACAGCAACAACCGGGGAACCACCGGTCTGGCCTATGCCCGGTCGGGCAGCAGCGTCTTTGTTACCAGATGCTTTGCGTACAACGGCACGACCATGAAGAATGGCGGTCTTTTCACGCCCGACCATACGACCACCGGACAGAACGCCCTGGGTGAGGCGGAGCAGACGCTGGTGGGGGACGGCACCACCTGGCTGATCGAGAGCAACGGCCGCCTGGGCCTTTCCTGGATGTACCAGGTCCCCCAGATCACCATGGAGCACGATGACAACAACCGGGATGTCAAGGTCACCGTCTCCCAGAAAGAACCGATCACCGTCCGTTCCGGGCAGACCACCTGGGAATACACCCTGCAGGCCAGCCTGCAGGGGAAAAATGCCACCCCCGCCGCACCCACGGCGGAGAAGGGGTACGTTCCTTCGGTGGCGTCGGTGGATATCCGGGAGAGCCGCACCACCGGCAATGACATCGAACCCGGCAGCCAGACCTATTACAGCGGCGGCAGCTATCAGTTCTATGCCAAGGTGACGGGCAGCAACCTCACCGCCGAAAATACTCCCGTCAGCTGGGAACTGGTGAATGTGCCCATGAACGGGGGTACCCCGGCAGCCAGCATCGACGCTGCCGGCAAACTGACCGTGGCCGAGGGGTATTTCGGGGACCTGACCCTGAAAGCCACTGCCAGCGGCAAGAGCGATACCAGCACCATCACCATCCGTCCGGCCATCCTCACCATCCTGACGCCTGCGTCCGTATCTTCGGTGCAGCAGGGCGGTTCGGTGGATTTCGGCGTCCGGATCCAGCGGTATTTCACCGGCAGCGGCACCGATGCCATCGAATGGACGGTATCTGCTACCGGCGGCAGCGTGAAGGACGGGACCAAAATCGACGATAACGGCGTCCTGACCGTAGACCCCGCCGAACCGGCCGGCACCACCCTGACAGTCTCCGCCACCCTGAGCGTGCAGGGGGTGAAGCCGGGAGAGGAAACGCTGGTCCCCACGGCGCAGACCACCATTCAGGTGGCGGCCTTCGCCACCCCCGAATCCGCCAAGCGGGATGTCACCCCCACCGCGGCGGGAGAAAAGGTGCAGGCATCACTGGTCCCCGGCCAGCAGCTGGAACTGACCCTGAAACAGTCCCGGGAACCCGCCGCGCCGGAGGGCTGCACGGGAAAACCCACCACCCAGACCACCTATACCTGTGCCGAAACCAACATCCTGACCGACAGCGGTTCGCCCAGCGGCAAGAAGATCTATACGGCGGCACAGGCGGGCGCGGCAACGGTCAGGGTCGCGCAGGACTTCACCTTCAGCAAGACGGCGGGCGGCGGCACCGAGACCGTTACCTGGACCTCGGAGGTGGCCGTTACCGTGAACGACCTGCCGGTGCCTTCTGCAGCGGATGAACAGGTCACCATGCAGTCGGTGGCCGGCACCCGGAACACCGCCCAGCTGGACACCACCTCCTCGGCGGCGTACCGGCTGGAGTTCCCCGCCGGAGACGCCAACCGGCAGTATCAGTTGACCATCACCGCCGACAGTGCCGAACCGGCGCCCGCCGGCGGATGGCAGAGCCTGGGGGCGGATGCCTCCACCGTCACCCTCAGTGCCCAGCAGGTCAAGGCATTGCAGGAAGGCAAACTCTGCCTGTGGATGCGGCAGGCCAGTGCCGGGGACCTGGCGGCCAGCAGTGTGGCCGGCTACAACGTGACCGAAGCCAGCGGCAGCCTGTATCTGGCAGCGCTGGACGACTATCCCGCGGATGGCGGCCTGGAACCCAAGAGCAATATCGTTGTGATCGGCCAGTGGACCGTGGACAACGGCCAGGTGGAAGGCCAGCCCACCTCCGTCCTGAAGCTTCTGGCGCAGGCGGACCCCAGCCTGGTGGGATATACCAGTCTGGATACCGGGGAAGTGTCCATCACCGTCCGGCAGGCAAGCGGCACTTACCAGAACAAGGGCACGGACCTGATCGTGGAGACCACCCAGTCCGTGGCGGTGGGGGATGCGGTGCTCAAACCCACCATCCAGCCCAACGCCAACGGGCAGCTCACCGGCAACTACTTCACCATCGATGTGCCCGACCAGGAAAACGTGGCGGTCTATTACCAGATCTACACCAACACCAGCACGGTTTCCCCGTCGGACTACCCCAGCGCCGACAACGGCGGCATCCTGTACACCAAAGGCACTCGGATCCCGTATCCCCAAGGCAACTACAAGATGGTCACGGTGGTGGCCATGGCATATCCCACCGACGATTCCGGCAAACTGCCCAGCAATGCGGACATCGTGACCTACACCCAAAGCAACCTGATCGCGCCCGATCCGCCGGAACTGCAGATCGGCAGCGACGGCAGTGCCTATGTGGGCAGCCATCTGTATGCGGAAGGGGAAGTGTTCCGGTTCGTCTATGACGCCACCTCGGCAGGCGATCAGGGCAAACCCTATGAATTGTACTACACCACCAACGGC
>ERZ1090860.43-NODE-43-length-73908-cov-16.684576_pt1 | contig 73908 bp, 64 predicted proteins | sample MGYA00478483_ERZ1090860 | MGnify/ENA primary metagenome ERZ1090860 (study PRJEB33644, sample SAMEA5815741) | chicken gut metagenome | biome: Chicken; feature: Gastrointestinal Tract; material: Caecum | place: Ireland | collected 2019-01-01 | study: A study of the...
ACATCCGTGGTGCCGGCTTTTTCCACCGCTGCGGCCCACAGATACACCGCATTGTAGGCCGCCTCAATCGGATCGTCCGTCACGCGGTCCTGGCCGTAGCGCGCCTTATAGTTCTTGACAAATTCGCGATTCTTTTCATTGTCTGTCGTCTCATAATAGTTCCAGGAGACATAGTGCCCGACCATATTGTCCGCGCCGATGCCCTTGATCTCCTCTTCCGCCACGCTGACCGAGCAGGTTGGCAGCGTTTGCGCAGTGAAGCCCGCGTTTTTCATCTGCTTGAAGAAGGCCACGTTGCTGTCGCCGTTGAGTGTATTGAATACGAAATCCGGCTTTGCCGCCTTGATCTTGCTGAGCACGGTGCTGTATTCCGTGTGGCCCATGGGCGTATATTCCTCACCGACAACCTGGCCGCCCATGGCCGCAATCTGCTTTTTGATGGCCGCGTTGGCGATGCGGGGGAACATGTAGTCGGAACCGACCAGGAATACCTTTTTGCCGAACTTTTGGGTCAGCCATTCAATGGCCGGGACAATCTGCTGGTTCGGCGCAGCGCCCACATAGAAAATATTGGGCGAAGACTCCATGCCCTCATATTGCACCGGATACCACAAAAGGCCATTGTACTGCTCAAAGACCGGCAGCACGGCCTTGCGGCTGGCGGAGGTCCAGCAGCCAAACACCGTGACCACTTTATCCTCCTGCAAAAGCTTTTGGGCCTGGTCCTTAAAGGTCGGACAATCAGACGCGCCGTCCGCCACGACCGCCTGAATCTGCTTGCCCAGGACACCGCCCTTCTGGTTGATCTCGTCGATGGCCATCAGCTCCGCATCCCGCAGGGATGGCTCGCTGATGGACATGGTCCCCGTCAAAGAATGGAGAATGCCCACCTTGATCGTCTCTTGGGACGCGCTGCCGGGCGTGCCGCAACCCGCCAACGTCGCAGCCAGGACGCCGAACAGACACAACACGGCGATCACCCGAACCGCAAAAGGTTTTTACATGCGATTTCCCTCCTCGCAACCGGTCAAAAAAAGGCGCCGCGCTGTGGGAATCTCCACAACGCGGCGCCTTTGCCGGTTTCTTCAATAAATGAACAAGTCGATTATACCGCACGGATGCCGGATCGAAAACCGCAAAAACCCGTTATTTTCCGTTATTTTTCCGAACCGCTTTGCAAGCTGGCTGCGGATTTCCTGTATTCCCCCGGCGTCATGCCGGTGGCCGCTTTGAATTTGCGGGTAAAGTAATCCACAGACCGGTAGCCTAGCTGCGCGCTGATTTCATAGGTCTTGCAAACCCCCTCCCGCAAAAGGCGCTTAGCCTCCTCCAGTTTAAGCCGCGCGCAGAAATCCGGGTAGCTGCACCCTGTGCTTTTGCGGAACAGTTTGCTCAGATAATCCGGCGTCACGCCGAGCTGTGCGGCGGCGTTTTGCAACGGCGCCGTAGCGTCCAGATGGCGTGCCGCCCAGTCGCAGGCCCGCAGCGCGAGCCCATCCGGCTGCGCGCCGTCGAGCAGTGCCCGATATGCCGCCAAGCCGGTCGAGTGGGAGTTGGTCAATTCTTCCAGTCGGGGCAAAATTCGCTGGAGCGTCTCGCGCACGCTCTGTTCCGTGTAGGGCTTGACAAGATAATCAAGGGCCCCGTGCTGAAGGCCCTCTCGCGCATAGGAAAAGTCGCTGTAGCTGCTGGCCAGCACCACCGCAGGCGCTTTCGCGCCCAGTGCATGCACCGCGCGCAAAAGCGCCAGGCCATCCATAACCGGCATGCGGATGTCCGTCAACACAAGATCAAATGATTCCCGGCCCAGCAGCTCCATCGCATCTTTGCCGTCCGCCGCCATGGCGGCCACGCAAAAGCCGCAGGATGCCCAGGCGGTCAAGTGCGCCGCCAGAAAACGTTGCGCCGCGTTGTCTTCTACGAGCAGGACCCGATACATGATGTCTCCCCCTCTCGGCAAAACTGCCGCAGCAGCGCCGCACAGGCCTCCATGTCGCACTGCTGCGCTGCTGTCAGGAGCGCGCGGAACGTCTCCGGCGGCAGCAGCGCTTCCAAGGCAGCCCGCTTTTGCTCGACGCAGTCAATGGCCTCAAAGTCCCCCTCCTGGAAGGCGCGGGCCAGCGCCTCCACCAATCCAGCTTCGGCGGTCTTTTGGTTCGGCGGCGGCACGGCGGGTCGCGCTTTCCGGCATAAAGACGCCAGCGTCTGTAGAAGTTTTTTTCGATCAATCGGTTTGGTCAGGTACGCGTCCATCCCGGCGTCATACGCCGCCTGCACAGAGGATTCCACCGCGTCCGCAGAAAGCGCGATCATCGGCGCCGTGCAGCTGGGCCCTGCGCCGTTGCGAATGGCGCGGGCTGTTTGCATACCGTCCATGCCCGCCATGCGCACATCGAGCAAAATGGCGTCATACGGCGTTTTCTGACACAGGGCGACGGCCTGTGCGCCGTTTTCCGCAGTTTCGACCAACAGGCCCTTCCGCGCCAGCATCCCCTGCTCCATGCGCAGGTTGACGACGTTATCATCCACCAAAAGAATGTGCCGCCCGCGCAGATCCTGTAAGTCTGCCGGCGCCGGTGCACGCTGGGGCTTACCGGGCCGGTAGGGCAGGCTGACCTTGAAGGCAGCGCCATGCCCCAATGTACTGTGCAGCGTCAGCGTGCCGCCCATGAGCTGCAAAAAGCCGCGTGAAATGCTCAGCCCCAGCCCTGTTCCGCCATACTGCTGGGCAGTCGTCGGATCCGCCTGCTCAAAGGAAGCAAAGATGCGCGCCTGGTCCTCAGGCGCGATGCCGGGGCCTGTGTCCGCCACGGTCAGCAAAAGCTGTGGTTGGCGGTCCGTTTCATCCAGGGCAGCACACAGCGTCACGCCGCCCTGAGCCGTAAATTTGACCGCATTGCTCAAAAGATTAATCAACACCTGCCGCAGCTTTTTTAGATCCGCGCGAATCCACTGCGGCACTGTCCCGGCCCCTTCCAGATGCAGGAAAATTCCTTTTTGCCTCGCCTGCGCCTGAAACAACGCGCAGACATCGCGCAACAATCCGTACAGATCGACATCCGTTTCGGCGAGTGTCTCCTGACCAGCCTCGAGCTTGGAAAAATCGAGCACATTGTTGAGAATGCCCAGCAGATTCTCCGAGGCCGTGTGGATACAGGCAAAGTATTGGCGCTGATGCGCATCCAGCGGCGTATCCTCCAAAAGCTGGGCATAGCCGGTAATCGTATTCAGAGGCGTGCGGATTTCATGGCTCATCTGTGCCAAAAACAGGCTCTTGGCGCGGCTGCCCGCCTCGGCCCGGTCGCGCGCTTTTACAAGATCCGCTTCGAGCGCGGCCCGCCGGGAAATCTCCGCCTGCAAAGCTGTGTACAGGGTATTCCAACCGGTGGTTAGCGTTTGCAGCTCCCACGCGCCCCGTGTTTCCAAAGCCTTTTCCCCTTTGTCCAGCCGGTGGATATTCGCCTGGATCGGCGCCAGATAAAAATGGTGAAACAATACGATCAACGCAGCGACCAGCAAGAGCGCAACTGCGTCGAGCCCGACCAGTCCGGCTACAGCGCGCCTGGTGTCTGTGCGGGCCCCACTGACTTGTGCATTCAGCCGCTGCCCCATTGTTGACTGGAATTGCGCGATCGGGTCCAGGATCTCCTGTTTGCTGCTCTTATAATAATCGTCAAACATCAGTTCCCGCGCGCGGTCACTCTGCTGGGCAGCCGTCATCGCCGCTTCCTCGGCCGGCAGCTCATAGGCCGCCACTTCCTTTGGCATTTGCGCAACCGGCAGATTGACGCTCTGCGCCACCAGCCGCATGGCATGTGTTTCCGCCTCCATGAGGGCATCGGAATTGGCCTTTGCCTCGTTGAGGAGTTTCCATTCCGCGCTGGGCAGATTCGCCGCGCGCAAAGCCTCCACCGCACGGTCGCGGCGCCGCGTTTCATTGGCCTCTTTCCAATAATTGTCCATGGCCGTGCGGTCATGCGTAACCACATAAACCCGCGCCTGATCGGTCAGATAATCGGAACCGTCCTTGAGCTGTTGGCCGAGCTGCCAGAATGTGGAACGGTTTTCCTCCGCTTTCTGCTCCGTCTGGATGGAACGGCTCAAATAGACCACGCTGTCGACCAGCACGAGGGCGATCAGGGCAATGATCGCCACCGCAATGCCGATGATGGCGCTGTGCCGCACCTGAATCCGCCGCATGCCCGTTCCCCCTTTTCCCCGTTTTGCAAGTTTTACGGCGCTTTCTTTCATTTTACTGGCATGTTCCGGCCTTGTCAAGGCGACCAGCACATTCCAAGAAAGGGAAAAGAGTCGGACCTGTCCTTCAAAGGATTTGCAGTTTTGCGGATAGCAGATAGGGCCGCCGCATCCTTGAAAATCTTCTGCCGGTTTGCTATCATAAACACAAGGAGGAGAATACCATGGAGCAGTTATCTGGAAAGCATGTTTCCGATTCTTTTACACAGCATGTACAAGCTGTGATGCCCAACCATCTCAACGGTGCCGGCCGTATTTTTGGCGGTCAATTGGCGATGTGGATCGACATGGTCGGCGGCATCGCTGCGCGTCGGCACTGCAACCACAATGTTACGACGGCTGCGATTGACAACCTGCAATTTCGCAAGCCGGTGCATCAGAACGATGTCATCGTGATGCACGCCAAGGTGACCTATGTAGGCCACACCTCCATGGAAGTGCGCGTGGACACTTTTGTTGAGGATTTGCAAGGTGTCCGCACGCTGGTCAATACCGCCTATTTGACCGAAGTCGCGCTGGATGAAAATGGTCATCCAACGCCTGCGCCCCCGCTGATCTGTGACACCATGCAGGAAAAAGCGGAGTATGAGGCAGGCAGACGCCGCCGCAGCCGGCGACGCCAACAAAACGATTATGCCGAGGACGGTGAGCAGGGATAAACCTGCGCTGTACTGTACTGCGCGCAAAAAGAATTGGATCATGATCTTGCTACTCTAAGCGAACAAACTGTGGGAGCGAGATGATGGATTCGTAATTGGAAGGGGCAGAGTCTTTGGACTTTGCCTCTCTTTAGTTTATATTGTCTGCTATTTTTGGCTGCTATTTTGAGTCAGACATCAGTTCGCATTGCCGGATCATGTTCTTCCGAATTACGAAGCATGCGCATGATAAAAAGAAGTCTCTTGACATTTTCAATATTTGAGTGTATAATGCGCTTTGACATAATAAGAATGCTTATTATAAGGAGGCTATGAATTGGAGAGCTTACACTACCTGTTGATGAAATCCAATGCAATGTTCTCGCGGAAAATCTTGTCCGAAGTCAGTAAAATCGGCCTGACCCCCGGGCAACCGAAAATTCTGGACTTCCTATTGCAATATGAGGAAGCGGATCAGAAAACCATTGCGGCTTACTGCGAGATCGAACAAACGACGGTGGGGAGCATTTTATTGCGCATGGAAAACGCCGGATTGGTGCAGCGCAGGCAAAAGGATGGGAACCGGCGTTCCCTCTATGTTTCACTGACCGAGCATGGGAAAGAGGCGGCGGAGAAGCTGATGGATATTTTCCGAAGTGCTGAGACAGAGGCTACTGCCTATCTTTCCGACCAAGAATCGAAAGCTCTCAAGGAGCTGCTTTCCAAGATCTGTGATGCTATGCAGTCTCAGTCGGGAAGGAGGAAGACACACATATGAGCGAATGGAAACAACATAAAATCAACCATCCCATCAAACGGCTCATCCTTTTATGTATCGGTCTGAGCGTTATGGCTTTTGGGGTGGCATTTTCCATCAAAGCGGCGCTGGGGACTTCGCCGATCTCCAGTGTCCCCTATGTGACGTCAGCCATTTCCGGATTGTCCGTAGGCACCACAACCATCATCATGAATTCTTTTTTAGTGCTGATTCAGATCCCGATCCTGCGCAAGCAGTACGATTGGTTTCAGCTCTTTCAGTTTCTGGCAGTCATTCTGTTCGGGGTGATGATTGACGTGGCGGAACTGGTGATTCAAGGGATTTCCTTTTCCAACTACTTTGAGCAATGGATTCTCTGTGCGATCGGAATTTTTCTGGTGGCGATGGGCGTCAGCATGGAAGTTTCGGCCAATCTTGTCACCATGGCAGGCGAAGGGGTTGTGCTGGCCATCTGCAAAGTGGCTCCCATTAAATTCAGCAATATGAAGGTAGTTTTTGACGTCACGCTGGTTTGCATCTCGATACTCCTGTCCTTCTTGTTTCTTGGTCATTTGGACGGTGTTCGAGAGGGTACAGTGGCAGCTGCCATCTTCGTCGGATTAATTACAAAGAAGACAAATAAACTGATGAAAAAAGTGAATGCCGTGCTTCTAAAATAACAAGGACCTGTGGAGGGGGTAATGAAGGGCCACCATCTGAAGCTCTCGTCTCGCACCCCTCAAGCAGCGAACTGCCCGGTTCCGCTTCCAAACTATGGACCGTCTTGCTCACATTCGGCTTTGAAGGATGCCCTGGCCCAAAACGCCAGCTGTTTCAATTTTATGTCTCTACCCATCGGTTTTCATATACAGTATCCTGTTTTTCTGTCCACCTGATTGAGCAAAGGCCGACCTCCATAAAACCTTCTCAAATTCTCCTCTGCGATCTCTACGATCCGTTCCAGCGTCTCTGGGACATCATAGTTACCGGAAATATGGGGCGTAATGACCACATTCTCCATCGTCCAAAGCGGATGGCCCTTAGGCAATGGTTCCGGGTAGGTCACGTCAAGGGCCGCGCCTGCCAGTTCCCTCCGCCTGAGTGCCTTGGTAAGCGCATTTGTATCCACAGCGCTCCCACGCCCTATATTGACCAGATATTCGCCTCTCTTCATTAGACGCAGGCGCCGCCCATTGAGCATTGATATTGTATTTTCCGTCTGCGGAAGTGCCGCTATCAAAACGTCCGCCGCCGGGAGAAGAGCATCAAGTTTATCCGACGTATGGACTTCATGAAAAAACGGAATATCAGACACTGCCCGCCGCTTCACTCCGAAAGATCTCCCCGGTAAGGACAAGAACTTTCCTCCCGCGTAACCGCCACATTTACCGCACGGAATTTGGACAGCATTGGACTTCATGTTGTGACGCACACTCGTCCGTTCCTGTACGGCCTTCTATGTGATTCCTATTCGTCGGTTCGGGAGTTTGCCTGTCAGAGGTTCCTCACCTCTGACAGCCGGCTTCCTTCGGATTCCGTCTCGCGGCGGGCACCCTTGCCTTCGGCTAGCGTTTCCTGCGCCGGGATCGCAGCAGTCTTTCACCGCCTAGTCCTTGCCCGTGCCGGGCGCACAACAAAAACAGCACAAGGCTGTGCATAGCGCACGCACCTTGTGCTGTTTCAAAAATACAAAATGTACGCGGGCAGGACGATCAATCAGACATCCAGCGGATCCACGACCGTCTTGTCCTCTGTCATCGCATACTGCAGGCGTCTCACGATATCCTGCGTATCGCGTGCAATCAGCAGTTCCTCGTTTGTCGGAACAACCCAAACGGGGATCCGGCTGCGTTCGGAACTGATCTCACCGGCCTTACCGCCGACCATCTCGTGGTTGCGCGCATCGTCGACTTCAATGCCCATATAGAACAGGCTGCGGCAGATGTTCTGGCGCAGCGAGACCTGGTTTTCGCCGATGCCTGCGGTAAAGACCAAGCAGTCCAGACCGCCCAGGGCAGCCGTATAAGCGCCGATGAATTTCACGATCTGATACACCAGCATCTCATGGGTGAGGACGGCGCGGGGATTGCCCTCGATTTCCGCCTTCATGATATCGCGGTCATCGCTGGAAATCTCGGAAATACCCAGCATACCAGATTGCTCATTGAGAATATGGTCCATCTGCTCAGGCGTCAGATTCTCTTCCTTCATCAGGTAGGTCACGATGGACGGATCCAGAGAGCCGCAGCGCGTGCCCATCATGAAGCCGTCCAACGGGGTCAGGCCCATGCTGGTGTCGATGACGCGGCCATGGCGGATGGCCGCAATGGAGGAGCCGTTGCCGATGTGGCAGGTAATCATCTTCAAAGAGTCGATCGGGCGGCCCATCAGACTGGCGCACTTGCGGCTGACATAGCGATGGCTTGTTCCGTGGAAGCCATAGCGGCGGATCTTATACTTTTCATAGTAGCGGTAGGGAATGGCATAGAGATATGCCTTCGGCGGCATGGTGGCGTGGAAGCTGGTGTCAAACACAGCGACCTGCGGCACATCCGGGCCAAACACTTCTTTGCAGGCGCGGATGCCGTCGAGCTCAGGGCCATTGTGCAGTGGCGCCAGAGGGATCAGGCTCTCGATCTTTGCCTCCGCGTCCGGGGTAATATGGACGGACTTGGAGAACAATGCGCCGCCCTGCGCCACACGGTGGCCGATTGCGTCGATTTCCTTTTTGTTCTTGACCGCGCCCATCTTCGGGTCTGTCAGTGCCTTCACGACCTGATGCAGCGCATCCACGTGCGTCTTCATCGTCAGGGTCTCGTCCTTTTTCTGGCCGTCCGCTGTCTTGTAATGGAAGAGGGATTCTTCCTCGCCAATACGTTCGCAGTTGCCCTTTGCAAGGACCTTTTCATCTTTCATGTCGAGCAGTTGATATTTCAGAGAAGAACTCCCTGCATTGATGACCAATATTTTCAAAATAATTGCCCCTTTCCGAGCTACGCAAAGTTGTTGCTTCGTGCTATTTGTATATTATACCGAAATTCCGAAATTTGCAAGGGGCACCGGAAAGAATCCCACAATTTTTGACGCAGATATGCTAAAATTGGATGCAAAAAGCCCAATCCGTCACTCAGGAGCGCTTGCGCAGGCGTGCGGCCTTTCGCGCCAGACGCCCCGGCGTAAGAGTATCCTCCTGGAAATCAAAGACCTCCTTTGCGATGACGCCGCTGAGAAGCAGCAAACTAATCAGGTTCGGGATCGCCATCAGTGCATTGGCAATGTCCGAAAAGTCCCAGACAATCTGCAAGGTTGTGGTTGCGCCGATGAACGAAACCAGCGCAAAAATCACGCGGTAAGCGATGCAGGCGCCCTGCTTTGGGATTAAAAACTCCAGCGCCTTTTCGCCGTGATATTCCCAGCCGATGATGGTAGAAAAAGCGAACAGGGCGATGCTGATTGTGACAATATAAGCGCCGAGCTGGCCAAAGGCCGCTCCGCCAATCTTTGCAAAGGCGTTGCGGAAGGCGACGATCGTCAAGTTGGAGCCGGTGACCAAGTCGCCGTTTGCGTCCGTCATGCCTAAGATGCCCGAGGACGCGATCACCAGACCTGTGATCGAGCAGACGACGAGCGTATCAAAAAAGGTCCCGGTCATGTTAATGTACCCTTGCTTGGCCGGGCGCGTGGTGGTGGCCGCAGCCGCTGTGATAGCCGCGGAGCCGAGGCCCGCCTCATTGGAAAATACGCCGCGTGCGGAGCCGTATTTTACGGCATCCATCATGGACGCGACGATGGTGCCCGCAATACCGCCGCTGACAGCGGTTGGCGAAAAGGCCATGTGCACGATTTCGGCCAGACCCGCCGGCACATTTTGAATATTAATAAAAATACAGGCAATCCCAGCCGCCACATAAAAGACAGCCATAACCGGCACCAACACAGAGGAAACGCGGGAGATCGACTTAATGCCGCCCATCAGAATGATGAACGCCAGCACCGTGATAATCAGGCCCACCACCCATGTCGGCACGCCAAAAGTGTTCTCAAACGCTGTGGAAATGGAATTGGCCTGTGTGATGTTGCCCACGCCAAAAGAGGCCAGCAGCGCAAAGACCGCAAACAGCGTGCCCAGCACCAGGCCGAATTTTTTGTGCCGCTTAAAGGCATTTTTCATTGTATACATCGGGCCGCCGCACATCTCGCCCTTTTCGTTCTTCTCGCGGTATTTCACAGCGAGCATGCACTCACTGTATTTGGTGGTCAATCCAAACAGCGCGGAAATCCACATCCAGACAAGAGCACCCGGTCCGCCAGACACCATGGCCGTGGCAACGCCCACAATGTTTCCTGTACCGATGGTCGCGGCCAGCGCAGTCATCAGCGCAGAAAACGGCGATATGTCGCCATTGGCACTCTTCTTCCGGGATTCTTTGCCAAATACCATGTGCAGCGCATAGCCCAGGTTTCTCCATGGCAGAAACTTGAGCCGAATCGTCAGGAACACGCCTGTGCCAACCAGCAGCGCCACCATCACCGGCCCCCAGACATAGCCGTCCACCACTCTCAGGACCTGCCCCACCGCATCCACAAAGACTTGCATCTTATTTGGTTCTCCCCTTTCTCGAAGCCGGAGCCCCCGCGTAAATCAAAACAGGTTCCTGGAAGTTGGATGCTTTGCCATCAGGCGCCTTTTTCCCGTTTTTCCAGGCTGATCGCGCTGTTCCGCTCAAGCCGGATTTCGCCCCGTGAATCTCCAAAATTTTACTATTTTCTAAATATATATATTAATATGCCATAAAGCTCTTTGCAAGACCCGTTCTGTAATGATATAAAAATTTTACGCTGCTCACCAGAAAATGGCACAAAAAAAGGGCCTATCCCGTCGACTGACGGGCAGGTCCTCCTGTATGGAAAAACGGCGCGGCGCTTCTCAGTCTTCGTCCTGCAAGTGGCGGGCGAGCTTTTCCATGCAATTGCGACAGACGTTATGTCCCTTGAAAGTGATGATGCCGTCCATGCCGTTGCAGAAAATGCAGGCCGGCTGATACTTGCGTAAAATGATTTCTCCGCTCTCCCCAACAAAAATTTCAAGCGGGTCCTTTTCCTTGATGTCCAGTGCTTTGCGCAGTTCCTTCGGCAACACAATGCGGCCAAGTTCGTCCACTTTCCGCATAATTCCCGTCGATTTCATTTCTTACATCCTTCCTTTGCAAATATGTTTGTTTATCCCCGTACCATCATAATACTGGTTATGACAAAAAAAGTCAATCTTTATTTATACATCTGCGGACATTTTTTGGCATCTAACGTACAATTTTCACATATCTATCAATCTGGGGGGATGGATATGCTCAATTGGATCTGGGTAATACTGATGCTTACTAGCATTGTCTGTGCCGCCAGCACAGGGCGGATGGAGTCGCTTTCCGCAGCTGTCCTGCAAGGCGCAGGCAGCGCTGTGGAGCTGTGCCTTGCCACGCTGGGGATGCTCTGCTTCTGGACCGGCCTGCTGCATGCAGCAGAGCAAGGCGGCTTGACCCGCGTGCTTGCGCGAATACTATCGCCATTGCTGCGGCGGCTGTTTCCGCGCTTGCGGCGCGATTCGCCCGCTCTGGGCGCGATTTGCATGAATCTGACCGCCAACTTACTCGGCCTCGGCAATGCCGCCACACCGCTGGGACTGGCCGCCATGCAGGCGCTCCAGCGGGAAAGCGACGCGCCTGCCGGCATTGCGGACAACGCCATGGTTCTGTTTGTGGTGTTGAACACCGCCTCCCTTCAGATTGTGCCGACTTTTTTGGGGACTGTTCGGGCCAAATACGGCGCAGCGCAGCCCTTCGATATTCTGCCAGCCATCTGGTTAACTTCCGTGGCAGGGCTCCTGGCCGCGGTCTGCACGGCAAAGCTCCTGGAAATCCGCAGAAAAAAGGGGGCAGCGTGATGGAACAACTGGGCATCTGGACCGTTCCACTGGCGGTCGCCGCAATCCTGCTGTTCTGCTTATTTCGGCGCGTCCCGGTCTTCGACGCCTTCACCGGCGGCGCGAAGGAGGGGCTGCGCACTGCCATCTCCATCCTGCCCACCCTGGTCGGGCTGATGACAGCTGTGACCATGCTCTCCGCTTCCGGTGCGCTGGACCTGCTGGCGCAAATATTGCACCCATTGGCAGATGCACTGGGCCTGCCCGCCGGCGTTGTACCGTTAGTTTTGATGAAGCCGGTCTCCGGCAGCGGTTCCAACGCCATCCTTGCGCAGATCCTACAGCAGTACGGACCGGACAGCTTCACTGGACGCGTGGCCTCTGTGCTCGCGGGCAGCACCGAAACAGCGCTTTACTGCATTGCCGTCTATTACGGCGCTGTTGGCATCAAGAGGACCCGCCACACGCTGCCAGCCGCCTTGACGGGCGACCTGGCCGCCTGCCTGGCGGCGCCACTGGCTATTCGCCTCGTTTTCCACGGCGCCTGAAAACGAAAAAATCGACAAAATCCGATTTGTTTTAGATTACCATATTTGCACAGCACTGTCAATGCAATCATATGACAAACGTGCAAAAGTACCAACTTTTTGGATAATTTCACTGGTCGTCACACTTAGCGGCAACCAAAAGGCCTGCTGCAAAATTATTTTTCCGTAGCAAATTACAAACGAAGGTTTCGAATTGATAAATGAAATACAGTGAATTCGAAAAAGGCCCCATAAGGAAAGTGATAATTCCAAAATTTGCGTAGATGTAGATTAAGTTTGTCGGCCCGCGCTTGGATATACGCGCCTGACCGACCGATGATGTCTTGGCGTTTGGAAAATATTCTCATGTCAAACCGCAATTGACGCCTTTGGATAACACTGGCACAAGACCCTCCTCTCCACCAATCCCGGCTGGAAAACTGGGCCAACCTCAGCACCTATTTCAAATACCCGCAGGAGGTGCGGCGTCCGATCTGTACGACCAACGCCATTGAAGGCTTTAATCGCCAGCTGCACAAGGTGACCAAGGCCAAAGTCTGTTTCCCCCACCGACGACAACCTGCTGAAGATGCTGTATCTGGCCATGATTGACATTACAAAAAAGTGGACCGGCCGTGGGCGGGATTGGGGCCGGATTTACGCACAATTGGCTGTGTTTTTCGCGGAGCGTATGCCGAACCCGAATCCCTCACGGGTTATCTTCTTGACAGGGCGGCGGCTCGATCGGCTTGCTGCCATCCTACAAAATTTTGCTCTGTTCTCCACCCGAAAATGGAGTTTACACAGAACCTCATTAAAGAGCTGGCATGTCAAACTTTAAGTTTAGCCGCCAAATTTGTTCTATAACATTTTTCTCATTGCGTATCTCTTGACAACCTTTGAGACGTGAGATACAATGTGTGCGTAAAATTCAAGTGGACTTTTCCGGATTCCGGTCATCTTTTTGCCACACAAGCTATCCTATGCGATAGCCGTGCGGCTTTTTTGTTACCTGAATTCCGGGAAAATCCCCGTAATGGAGGTTGTACAAATGGAAAACAGTGTTTTAACCCTTATCAAAACCCGCCGCAGTGTCCGGTCTTACAAAGCCGACCCTGTGCCTGCTGACCTGCTGGACGCCGTTTTGGAGGCGGGAACCTATGCTCCCACCGGCGGTGGCCGCCAGTCTCCCACCATTGTGGCAATCACGGACCCGAAGTACCGCCAGCGGATCGCCGAGCTGAATGCGCAGGTGATGGGCGGCAGTACGGACCCCTATTACGGAGCGCCCGTTGTGGTGCTGGTTTTGGCAAACGGCGCATCCAACACCTTTGTGGAGGACGGCAGCTGCGTGCTGGAAAACATCATGCTGGCCGCCCACGCCCTGGGTCTAGGGACCGTGTGGGTTCACCGCGAACGGGAAATCTTTGACAGCGAAGGGGGAAAGGCCCTGCTTCGGGAATGGAATCTGCCGGAGTCCCTGCGCGGCGTAGGCGCTGTGGCCTTGGGTTATCCCGCAGAGAAACCCGGCGAACCGGCAGCGCGCAAAGCCGATTATATCATCCGCATCGGATAATCGGCGAATCAATGATAGCCGGCGCAGCCTTACCACTGTGCCGGCTATCGGCTTTGGGATTATGAAGGGAGGGAATGTAATATGCCTAAAAAAAACAATACTGCAGCGCGGCGTGTGCTGATTGAAAATGCCGATTGGATTCTCACGATGGATGAAAACAGAACCCGGTACCACCACGCCGATCTTGTGTGGGAGGGCCATGCGATTCGAGAGATTGGAACAAACCTGAAATCTAAATATGAATCTCAGGGCCTTCTTTTTAGCCGCATCCTGGATGCGGCAGGGAAAATTTTGCTGCCAGGGTTTGTGAACGCCCACATGCACACCTGGCAATCGCTTATCCGCAATTTTAAGGCAATACAGGGGCTGAAACTTGAGCCTTGGCTCACCGTTATGTATGAGATTTACAAAGACTTGCAAAGCGAAGTGGCTTTAGCCGGCGCTTATGTCAGCTTGGGTGACTGTTTAAAAACTGGATGCACCACATCCAACGATTTGTGGTATCCTCATCCGGCGGGAGTGTCTGGCCTGGTCGATGCGGAAATACAAGCGGCACAGGAACTGGGAATTCGATTTCACCCGATTCGTTCCTATCACTCTGTTCCCAGTGAAGTTGTCCCTGTGGAGATGGCAGAAACTGCGGAACAAGTTTTGGCGGATGCTGAACGGCTTGTAAAACTGTATCATGATCCCGGCGAGTTTTCCATGTGCCGGGTCGGGATCGGTCCCAGCATCGCCCAGTACGATACAGAAGAAATTTTGCGTGCGACGATTGATTTTGCGGAAAAGCACGATGTTATGGTACACGGGCATCTTGCCGAGAGTCAGAACGAATACAACTATACGCAGGAGCATTTTGGGTGTACGCCGGTGGAATGGTTCCGGCAACATGATCTTTTGGGCCGCCGCTTTTACTATGCGCACTGTATCCATCTGGACGAACGGGACGTTCAAACATTGGCGGAGACAGGAACTGGTGTTGTGAGCTGCCCCATCTCAAACATGTACCTCAGTTCCGGCTCCTGCCAGGTCCGCAACCTGATGGACGCCGGTGTGGAGCGCATCGGCCTTGGTGTAGATGGGGCCGCCAGCAGCAATTCTTCCAATATGATGGAGGAAATGCGGGTCGCCTATCTGTTGAATCGCCTGACGCACGAAGATAATCCCTGCACCGCCGGGGACATTTTATACATGGCGACTGCCGGCGGTGCCAAGGCGCTGGGAAGGCAGGATATTGGTATTCTGGCACCGGGCAAGGCTGCCGACCTAGCGCTGCTTGACTGGAGTTCTCTCTCTTATGCAGGCGGTCGCAATGATCCGGTTGACTGTATTGTACTCAGCGGGGACGCCCGTATGGTGGACACTGTTGTGGTCAACGGGGAGATCGTTGTTGAGAAGGGACGCCTACTCCGAATCAACGAGGCTCAAAAAAGTGCTTACGCCGAGCAAGTCAGCCAGGAATTGCTTCGAAGAGCTTCCAGCCGGATCCCCTCCCTGCGAAAGGAGCTGTCTGTCTGGCCATCCGGAAGCAATTTGAAGGAGTGCTGTCATGAGTAAGAAAAATTGGCTTGTCAAAATCGCGGTAATCCTTCTTGGTTCAATCATTTCCGCCTATGGAATCACGCTCGCTATGTACGCAGGATTCGGCAGCGCCACTCTGGCTGTTTTGTGGCAGGGCGTTTCGCGGACCACTGGAATGAGTATCGGCATGACTTCTTTTGTGGTAGCGGTGGTCATGATCGTGTTTGTGTGGTTTTATGACAGGTCGCAGATTCACATTGGCACCATTCTGTACCAGGTGGTGTACAGTGGTTTTGTGGAGATATTCAGCGGAATGCAGCGGTACAGCCAGTTTGTCTGGTTGAATTTCTTGATTATGTGTATCGGCATCGCCCTGTTCGCATTTGGAACCGGGATATACGCATCGGCCAATCTCGGCCGCGGTTCGTATGAGGCGCTTACATTTTCTCTGGCCGGGAAAAACGGATGGCCCGTCAAAATCGTTCGGATGGTGCTGGATGTTGTGATGGTCGTTGCAGGTGTTTTGCTGGGCGGCAGCTTCGGTATCTGCACTGTCATCACTGTGCTGGTGTCCGGGCCGATAATCCAGGCTACTGTGCAGGGCATGAATAAATTTGTTTTTCGAGGGAAATAGGTCATGTATGATATAAAAATCAAAAATGCCCGGCTCAGAGGCCGGGGCAGCGAATTGTTTGAAATCGGAATGCAAGGAAGCAGTATCGCAGCAATCGAACACGAGCTTCCAGGGGGCGGAACACAAGAGATCGATGCGGACGGTCATCTTGTAACAGAATCCTTTGTCAATGGACATCTTCACCTTTGCAAGGTATATACCCTGGAGCGGGCTGGACAGAAGGCACTGGAAGAATACCAGCAAAACGGCATGAGCAATGCTCTGGATTCCATTCGCAGCGCTTCGGAGTTCAAAACACAATACGACCGGCATTGGATCATTGAGAATGTCCGTCAGGCTTGTGATCTTGCCGTAAAACATGGCGTGACCCACATCAGAGCCTTTGCTGACGTGGACAGCAAAGGTAAGCTGGAAGGGATTGCCGCCGTGCTACAAGCTAAGGAGGAGTATGCCGGCAAAGTGGACCTGCAGGTCGTAGCATTCCCGCAGGATGGACTGATCCGCGAGCCGGGTACGCTTGCTCTTATGGAAGAAGCGTTGCAAATGGGTGCTGATGTGTGCGGCGGCATTCCCTGGATCGAATATACCAAAGAGGATGAACAGGCGCATATCGATGCCGTCTGCCAACTGGCCGCCGAGTACGATAAAGACATTTCCATGCTGTTGGATGATGTGAATGACGCCGAAGAACGGACGCTGGAAATGCTGTGTAAAAAAGTGATCGAGATGGGCTGGCAGGGACGTGTCACCGCCCAGCATTGCCGGGCAATGGCGCTCTACCCGGAAAACTATTTTTGCAAACTGACCGAACTGGTCCGCCGCGCTGGCATCGGTTTTGTGACAGACCCTCACACAGGTCCCCTGCATCTGCGTGTAAAGGATTTGCTTCGCGCAGGGCTTCCCGTCGGTCTTGGCCAGGACGATATTGCGGATGCCTATTATCCCTACGGCGAATGCAACATGCTACAAGTGGCTTTCCTGGCTAGCCACCTCTTGTGGATGACAAGCTTTCAGGATATGGAAGCATTATATGATATGGTCACGACCTCGGCAGCGCGCGTCCTGGGGCTTAAAAACCATGTTCTGCGAGTTGGCGGAGACGCCGATCTTGTTATTCTGCAAGATGAAGATGTATACCATGCGATCTGGCACCATTTGCCGCCAGCCGCTGTCATCAAAGGAGGAAAGCTAGTTGTAGACAAACGTTTTTGTAACGCTTGTCCACAACGCCGGAACGTTTGACAGTTTGATAAACGCGCCATCTCATCATTCATCATTATTCAGAATGATATAACATTTTGACTTCACCTTATGTAGCAGTTTTTCTTATCGGATCTGCATTTCTTTTGTGTACTTGTTGAGCACCTCGCAGCCTGTCTCCGTCACCAGTACCAAGTCTTCAACGCGCACGCCAAATTTTCCCGGCAGATAGACGCCCGGCTCTACGGAAAAGACCATGCCTGGCCGTGCGACTGTGTGGTCGGAGGCGCTGTTATCCGGCGGCTCATGGCAGTCGATGCCCACGCCATGGCCGAGCCGGTGCGTAAACTGCGGCCCATAGCCGCCCTTTGTGATGACGCGGCGCGCCACGGCATCGATCTCGCACATCTGCATGCCCGGGCGGATGGCTGCCTCGGCCGCGCAGTTTGCTTCGCGCACCAGCGCATACACGCGGCGCTGTTCTTCGCTGGCTGTCTGGTAAAACACCGTGCGGGTCATGTCGCACCAGTACTGCTGCACAGGCGTATAGATGTCAAACACCATGCTGTCGCCCGGCTGCAGGACGTCGTTTGAGGGGCCGTGGTGCGGGTCCGCGCAATTCGCGCCAAAAGAGACGATGATCCCCTCCGGCGGTCTCTGCGCGCCATGCAGGCGGTACTGCCGCTCGACCTCAGCCGCCAGCTCCGCCTCCGTCGCGCCGGCATGGATGGCATCAAGGGATGCCTCCATCACTGCGTCGTTGATGGCAGAGGCGCGGCGCAGGGCGGCAATCTCCTCCGCATCCTTGCACATGCGGGCCAGATCCACCGGCGCACTGCCCAGGCGCAGCGTGAGGTCCGGTCGCTGTGCCATCAATTGGATCAAAAATTTGCTCGGCCATGTTTTGTCAATGCCCAGCACGCCGGGGCGTACAACGCGTGTCAAATCGCGCAGCGGGTCATCCGCATCCGTATGGACATACAGCGCCGCATCACCGCCAGGGGTAAATCCAAACAATGCGTTGCCAAACAGCGAACAAGCGCCATCTTCGCAAACCAGCAGCGCCATCATCCGCTCCATCGGTTCCACCCATAGCCCGGTCAAATAATAGACCGACGCGGTGTTTGTCACCAAAATCTGCGGCAGGCCAAGTTCTTGCATATGCGCGATCACTTTTTGCAAGCGGCCCTGGTAAATGGTAATCATGTACGTTTCCCTCTTTCCTTCTCAAAAACCTTTTTCCTGTTTCAGTATAGAGGCAAGCCGCGGATTTGTAAAGCGCGGTTTGGATGTGCGGGCAATCGTTGCATTTTCCCGGCAAACGGGATATACTGCTTGTCATAGACAAATCAATATCTGCATGGAGCGCGAAAGCGGATTTTCGGTCCACAAGTGCCGCACCAGCAAAAGCGGGCGTGTGGCAAAGCAATTCGAGAAGGAGGCAACGGATATGCCCAAAATTGTTCAAGCATTTTTTGACTATGTATGCCCGTATTGCTGCCGCGGGATTCTGGCGTTTCTGGACATGCTGCCGGATTACCCGGAAGTGCAGGTCGACTGGAAACCATGCGAAGCCCATCCGCGGCCGGAATATGCACCCATCCACAGCGACGTGGCCGCGCAGGCTATGCTCTGCCTGCAAGACCAAGGCGGGGATCTGATCCGTTTTCACCGGCTTGTGTTCCAAGCCTATTTTGAAAAGCGGATGCACATTGACGACCCGCAGGTGCTGGCCGATCTGGCAGCCGCATGCGGTGGAGACAGGAAGGCCGTCTACAAAGCCCTGCAAGCGCGGCAGTACGCCGCGGCAGTGGTAGAAAACAACCGGCTGGCCTGGGACGAACTGGGTCTATTTGCCGTGCCAAGCTATCGGACGGGCAATCGTTTGGCCGGGTCGCGGGATGGCATTTTGGTATCAAAAAACGAGGTGGCCAAGCTGTTATCGGAGGCTTAAAAACCCAGGAACAGCCAGAGAAGGATTGGACCTTCGTCTATATGCCGTTCCAGGTAGGTTTCAGCCTGCCTCAACCCCTTGTCTGAGCAGGGCGATTTCACGGGCGTAGCCGGAAAGATCGTTGGGCGTCTCCAGCACAAACGGCAGATCCCGCAGCGCCGGATGGCTGACAATCCGCAGGCAGGCCTCCAGCCCCAGATCACCTTCGCCGATTTTTTCATGGCGGTCCTTGTGGCTTCCCAGCGGATTTTTGCTGTCATTGAGATGCACAGCCTTCAATCGCTCAAGCCCGATCACGCGGTCAAATTCCGTCAGCACGCCATCGAGGTCATGCACAAGGTCATATCCCGCATCATGCACGTGGCAGGTGTCCAAGCACACGCCCAGATTGCTGGAATCCCGCACCCCATCCAGGATGGCGCGCAGCTCCTCAAAACGGCCGCCGACCTCCGTTCCCTTGCCCGCCATGGTCTCCAATAAAATCGTCGTGGGATGCGCCGGCGTGCAAACTGCATCGAGCGCATCGATGATCTGCGCGATCCCTGCTTCTACGCCCTGGCCCGTGTGGCTGCCGGGATGAAAATTATAGCATGCATCCGGCAGATGCGCCAGCCGGTCAAGGTCGTCGGCCATGGTCTGGCGGGCAAATTCCCGTACCTCCGGCTTTGCCGAACAAGGATTGAGCGTATACGGCGCGTGCGCTATAATCGGGGCAAACTGATTTGCCCGCAAAAAATCGCACAGCGCCGCTGCATCGTCCGCGTCAAAGGGCTTGGCCCGGCTGCCGCGCGGGTTGCGCGTAAAAAACTGAAACGTATCTGCGCCGAGCGTTTGCGCCTGCTGCCCCATGTGCAGATAGCCGCCGGATGACGACAGATGACATCCGATGTGCAGCATGGATAGTCCCCCTCCTTAAATCAGTAAAAATTCTTAATTTAGAATACCAGAAGCACAACCAAAAAGCAAGGGCAGAAATGCATCTGCACAGACAAGGCCGCACGGCTGTGAATGGGTTGCTTTTTGCAAAATTCGTGCTATAATGGCACTATTCGAATACAGCCAGCAGAGTAGGAAACGATGCGTCAAGTGCCCGCCGAACGGGGAGTTGTCGGCGGGACGAAAAGTGGAGATTGTTCCCACTTGCGGTATGGTTTCCGCATCCCGCTGCTGCATACCTCCTGGCTATGCAGCAACAGGCGCCGGATTGCCGGTGCTTCTGCGCGCTGCAAAGATTATGGAGGTATTTTTTATGCGAACACCGTTCCAGTCCACCCCGCGCGCCCTTTTTCGGGATTCCGCCGCGGAATTCAAGCATCTGCCGTCCCTGACAATTGCGGCGCTGCTGCTTGCACTGAAAATTGCGATCAGCAGCTTCGGCGTTTATATCACGCCGGACTCACGCGTGACCTTTGGTTTTCTGACCACCGTCCTCACGGGCCTTTTGTTCGGCCCCGTCATGGCCATGGTCACCGCCGGGCTTGGCGACATCATCGGCTATCTGCTGCATCCAGTGGGCGCCTATTTTCCCGGCTTCCTACTGACTGCGATGGCTGGCGGCCTGATTTATGGCGTATTCTTGTACCACCGTCCGGTCAAGCTGCCGCGCATTATTTTTGCCAAGGTGTTGGTCACCTTCATCTGCAACCTAGGCATGAATATGGTATGGAAAACGATCTTCTATGGACAGGGATTTTGGGCGCTGTTCCCGGTCAGCTTTGTCAAAAATATGATCCTGCTTCCGATTGAGATTCTCATGATGTTTGCCCTTTGCAAGGCGATCCCTGCCATTTATCATCAAGTCACCGGCAAGCGCCTGGCCGGCGCCTGATCTTCTTTCACAACCGCCCGCGACCGACGATCCCCTCGGTTTGCGGGCGGTTGTTTTGTCGCATTTAAGAACATTTGTTCTTGATTCTTTTGCAGCATTGTGGTATGCTACCGGTATACAGGTGTATTCACATGAAGCGGAAACTGGCAAAGGAGGATCTTGAAGATGATAGAAGGAATTCGTTTTTCAAATATCACGATTGACTGCCCGGACGAAGATGCCCTGTGCATCTTTTATGAAGCGCTGCTGGGCTGGGAACGTAAGGAGTTGTGGGGGCATCCGTCGCTGACAAGCCCGGACGGCACGCAGCGTTTCCTGTTCATGCAGGAAAAGGGCGATAATATCCTGCCCTATCTTCCACCTGTATGGCCGGAGCAGCCGGGGCAGCAACAGAAACAGATGCATTTTGATTTTCAGGTACCGGATGTGCCGGCCGCTGTGGCATATGCCGAATCGCTCGGCGCCAAAAAGGCAAAGGAACAGTTCGGCGGGCCGCATTTCACGACCATGATCGACCCGGCCGGGCATCCTTTTTGCCTGTGCGCCGCCGAATAATTTGCCCCGTTTGCTGTTAGGCAATTCATAGATGCAAAAAAGCCGGACGCGCGATGGAATTTTGGGAATTCCATTGCCCATCCGGCTTTTTGTTTTTTGACGCGTGGGCCCCTGCTCCTATTGGGAAAAGAACTATGGCTCACAAAAACTCGATACATAGCCGTCCGTTTCGGTCAAATACCTCTGCTTTTGCCCGGTATAACTTCCAGAGTAACTCCGGTGTAATGATCTGCTTCGGCGTTCCCTGCGCATACAGCCGCCCCTGATAAAGCGCATACAGCCGGTCGCAAAACCGGGCCGCCAGCGTCAGGTCGTGTAGCACAGCCAGGATCGTCTTACCGGAGTGTTTCAAAAGCCGCAGCGTTTTGATTTGTGCGCCGATATCCAGATGATTCGTCGGCTCATCGAGGACAATCATCTCCGTCTGCTGCGCCAGCGCGCGGGCAATGAGCACTCGCTGCTTTTCTCCGCCCGAAAGGCTCAGGAAGCTCCGCTGCGCAAAGTCGATCATCTCCACCTGTTCCAATGCATGGGCGACGATGTTCGCATCCTCTCGGTTAGCTGCCTCCATTCGTTTTTTACGGGGATAGCGGCCCATCTGTACGACTTCCTCCACCAAGAAATCAAAATTTGCGTCGTTTTCCTGCGCGACGACGGCCATCTCCTGCGCCATCTGACGGTTCTGCATTTGCAGCAGGGAGGCACCATTGAGCTCAATCTCTCCGGCGGAAGGCTGTAGAAACTTATAAATGGTTTTCAGCAGCGTCGATTTACCGCTGCCATTGGGACCGATAATGCCAACGAATTCCTCGCTGTCCACGTGCAGGGAAATGCCGTGCAGAATTTCTTGTTGTCCTGCCCGATAATGCAGATTTTTCACTTGCAGCATAGGGATGCCTCCTCATGAACTGCCGCCAAAGGCGTACCTGCGTGCCTTCATCATCCAGAGGAAGAAAGGCGCGCCCACCATGGCGGTGATAATCCCAATGGGAATCTCGCTGGGAATGTCGAGCATGCGCGCTCCAACATCCACCCAAATCAGGAAGATCGCGCCCAAAAAGGAGGCAATCGGAATAACCTTGCGGTGATCTGCGCCGACCACCGCACGCGTAATGTGCGGCACCACCAGCCCGATAAAGCCGATGCACCCGGAGGACGCCACTGCGGCGCCAGTCAGAATGGCCGAAAGGAACACCGTGACCGTGCGCACCGCATTGACAGAAACCCCTAGCGTAATCGCGCTGCTCTCACCCATCAAAAGTGCATTGAGGGAATTGGACAGGGCGTACAGCACGATGGACCCCGGCACCGCCAGCACAGCCAATGGAATCAGATCCTTCCACTCCGCGCTAGCGATGCTCCCCAGCATCCAGAAAGTTACTTCTTTAACCTTGCTTTCGACCGGCGCTTTATATACCAGAAAATTGGAAAAAGCGCTGAACAGGGCAGAAACCGCCATACCAACCAGCACCAACTTAATCGGCGCCACGGCTCTGCCGCTTTTCGCCATACCATAGACGATCAGAATCGAAGCCATTGCGCCCGCGAATGCGCCAACTTGCAGCGCATAAGCGCCCAAAAAGGCCAATGCGCCCGTGGTGATTGCGAGCACGGCGCCAAAGGACGCTCCCGAAGAAATACCCAATACATAGGGGCTTGCCAGCGGGTTTTTCGTAAACGATTGCATTGCAATCCCGGAAAGCGTCAAACTCAGGCCGACCAGTGCGCCCATCAGCACGCGCGGCACACGCAGATGCCAGACAATATTTTGAGTATTGGCCGGAATATCCGAAATATCTCCCACCCCGAACAGGTTGTGAAATAGAACGCGCCACACCTCGGAAAAGGGAATCATCACCGGCCCGATTGAAACAGCCAACGCCACCGTGACCAACAGAATAGCCGCCAAACCCAGACAGGCCGCAAAGACGTGTGTCCGCAACCAGTTGCATAAACGCTTCATGGCTTACTGTGCAAACGCGTCTGGATGGAAAGCCCTCGCGAATTTCTCGATGGTTTCCGGCACGCGTGCGCTGGCGAAAACCTCCGGCAACGTAATGACAAGGAACCGGTCGTTCTTGATGGCATTGACGTTTGCCAGCGCCTGGTTGCTTTTCAGGAATGCCTTTTTCTGCTCAGCCGTGGTATCGCCATAATCGTTGATCACGATAATGTCCGGGTTTGCCTCCACAACCGCCTCCCAGCTGACGGTGTTCCATGTTTTTTCGAGATTTTCGAAGATGTTGACCCCGCCCGCATGGCGAATCAATTTGGAGGTGAAGTTGTTCCCCGGCGTATAAGCACCTCCATCTTGTTCCGAATCGAAATCAAATACCTTGACTGCAGGCGCGCCATTGACCTTTTCCTCGACCGCTGCAATTTTCCGCTTCATATCCTCCACGATCTGGTTTGCCTTGTCCTCAACTTGGAAGATGCGCCCGAGATTATAGAAATCTTGATACACATCCTCCACATCGCAGCCAGTTTTATATCCCTCAATGGACGCCAAGGACATGATGCCATTTTCCTGTAGCTTTTTGTGCGTGGCGATGCTGCTGTCCCGGTTGCCGAAGGCCGAACTTCTGCCATAGATAAAGTCCGGATTCAGATTCAAAACCGTCTCCAGCGAGGGATATTTTTCTGCAATGACCGGCTTAGATTCATACTCTTTCCGCCACTGGTCGGCCACGTGCTCAGTGTTGTAGCAGGTGACGATGATCTTGTCGCCCAGACCCAGGGCCATCAGTTCCTCGCCTGTGTTGGGATTGGTACTCAACACGCGCTGGGGCACATGGTCAAAGGTGACCGTCTCATTGTCCTGTGTGACCAGTGTAAATGGGAATCCGGTGGATGCACTGTCTGCAATTTTGCTTGTGGCAGTTGATGGCTGTGCAGAAGTCGCGGCCAAAGAGGCTGCCGTGTTGCTTTTACAGGCAGCCGCCGTGACCGAGACGGCAAACGCGGTCACCAGCGCCAAAAGATGGGTGGCTTGCTTTTTCATATTGATTTCCCCCTTGAAAAGACTGCGGAAGCTGCAGCCACGCAAACGCAAGGAAGAAAATGAGCACACCAAAAAAAGCATAGCCCCAATCGCCATACTTTCATTGAGATGCCTATGCTTTCTGCGGAAGCGCATCTGCTGGAACAAGCAGGTCTCCTGGCTCACGGATCAAACGCGTTCCTGCCCTTCTCGCATATTGGAGTGCAATGGGGTTGCAGGAAAGCTTTCCGCTTACAGTGGCCGGACCGCTCAGGTTTTGCACCTGATTCCCTCTCACGGATAAACCATCCGTTCACTTGTCCGTTCCGATTCAATTTTTTCTTAGTATAGCGGGTTTTCTCCGCTTTTGCAAGTGCCATCAAAAATGCTGGGTTTGATTTTCAGAAAAGTTTTCCCGGCCGCATCATTTGGATTTCATTCCCGCAAATTCCTTTCGGCTTGTCCGCGGATAATCATCCGTGAATTTTCCCAAAAAGCCGGACACGCCGTATGGACATCCTGCACTCCTTTGACGACCCGGATCTGAAAAGCCATTGCTGTCAAATAGGTCAAAAAAAGCGCGTATACAACGCGCGTTTTCCATGGAACCGAAAACTCCATTTTTTAACCGGCTGTTTGCCGGAGGACGGCGCCCATCACCGTTTGGCCGATCCAGACGCCCACAAGGCAAACCAAAACGCTCACCACCGCATAAGCAATTCCCATGGGAACGTGCTTCTCCTGAAAGAGCGTCATGGTTTCCAGCGAAAACGTGGAAAAGGTTGTAAAACCGCCGCACAAACCTGTCTTTAAAAACAAGACCAGATTGGCCGGAAATCCGGGCACCAGCGCTGCTGCTGCCGCGATGCAGCCGATGACCACCGCACCAATCAGATTCGTCAAAAGTGTCAGAATCGGGAACTGGCTTTTGACCGGAATGAGACTGAATAAATACCGTAAAACCGCGCCGGCCGCTCCGCCAAGGCCGACAAATAAGCACGCTCTCACCAACTAGCTCCTCTCCAAATGCAGAAAATAAGCCATGGCGCACGCGCAGGCAACCGCCATGGCTGTTTCATTTTCATACGAAGGCATACATTTTTTGACCCGCGCCGCCTGATCAAAAGCAGGTGCCAATGCGGCGGTTCGGCGGGATTATTCCTGTTCGGTTTTCAACTGCTGCAAAAACTCGGTCGGGGTTTTCCCGGATTGCTGGATAAAGGTCATAATTTCCTCCATCGCAGCTTCCTGTTGTTCGGCCTCTAACGCCTTGCGTTTTTTCTTCAAATCCGAAACTGCCTCTTTGTGCGCAACAATCTGCTCATCGATCCATGCCAGGCGTTCCTCATACGTCATATTTTCTTCTTTTTTTCTACGTGCCACTGGCGATTCTCCTTTGCCGTTTTCTTTTGAGTATACGCCCATTTTGTAAAAATAGCAACTCGAATTCTGCCGTTTTAATACAAAAATTTGCATGCAGCAAAAATAACCGCATTCGGTTTATTTCGAGATCTGGTCGCGGGAGCGCGGGCGCAATTGTGCAAGGGTATCATTGCCTATCAAAATGCCGCGCTGCACGCTTTCCCGGCCAAAGCGGTCCCGAATGCCATCCAGTGCTTTTTCGAGCGTTTCACGGCGCGCGTCCCGCTGTTCCTCCGGCAAAAGAGACAGCTGCACCTGGCTATCCGGAATCAGTTTTGTTGTGTGAATTCCGAGGTTGTTGACCGGGCGGCCGCGGGAAGGAAGCGCCTGAAACAGTGAGAAAGCCTGTGCAAAAAGCGTTTCGGAATCATTGGCCGGGCGGCGCAGCGTCGCCTGGCGCGAGCAGGCTGTCATATCTGCATACCGCACAGAAAGCTGGACAGTGCCACAGCGGAAATGCTTGGCCCGCAGCCGCTGCGCCACGCTTTCCGCCAACAAATATAGAATGACACGCACCTCTTCCAGCTTGTAAAGATCGCGCGGCGTAGTCGTGCTGTTGCCGATCGACTTGACCGTATGCACGGCATCCAGACGCGCGACCGGCGCATCTTCCAGGCCGTTGGCGTACCGCCAGAGCGTTTCGCCCATAGAACCCAGCCAGCCTTTGAGCATTTCCCGTGGCTGTCGCGCCAGATCACCAATGGTGCGCACGCCGCAGCGCGCGAGCGCCTGCACGGTGGAGGGGCCCGCAAACAGCAGGTCGCCCACCGGCAGCGGCCAGACAATTTCCTGGAAGTGCTCATAAGGGATCACCGTGGTGGCATCCGGTTTTTTCAGGTCGCTGCCGAGCTTAGCAAAAATTTTGTTGAAGGACACGCCGACGGAAACCGTCAGGCCCAGTTCCCGGCGAACGCGGGCACGAATCTGGTCTGCGATTGACCGACCGTCTCCAAAAAGCAAATCGCTGCCTGTCACGTCCAGCCAGCATTCGTCGAGACTGAAGGGCTCCACCTGGTCGGTATAGTCCGTGTAAATGGCGCGGGAAAGCTTGGAGTACTTCTCGTAGCGCTCAAAGTGCGGCGGCACAAACAGAATCTGCGGACACTTGCGCCTGGCCTCCCACTGCAAGTCCCCGGTCTTGACGCCGCAGCGCTTTGCCTCATTGCTTTTTGCCAGCACGATGCCCCGGCGCATTTCGGCATCGCCCGCCACCGCAATCGGCTTGCCGCGCAGAGAGGGATCATACAGGCACTCCACAGACGCATAAAAATTGTTCATATCCACATGCAGGATCGTGCGCATATGCCCGCCTCCAGTCGAACATATTTTCTGCTTATAGCATCCCACAATCTGGGCCGATTGTCAAGCGTTCACGCGGAAATTGGACTTCTTTCTGTCTGGCAGTGCCATCTACCGGCCATGCGATTCCCATTCGCCGGCCCAAAGCCCTGCCCTCGAAACGCCTCGTTCCGGTATACGGATTTCTTCCGATTCCATCTCACAGCGGACATGTCTTCGGCGAACGCTTCCTGTTGCAAGCGCGCCGTTAATTTTCTCATTGACCGCCGTTAACAAATGAAGAGGCCAGCCCTTGCGGGCTAGCCCCTTGTCTCATTTATATCATGGCAGCTCGCATATGCCTGTGCTCCCAAAAACAGATACGCATCCTCTCAGGCATGTATCGATCTGTTTTTGAATACGTCGTGTTATTCGTACTTTCATACCTGTCTCAAAGGGACTGCCAAGCGCCACCGGGAAAGCTCGGACAGGCAGCTCACGGCGTTGCAGCTTCCCTACGCCCTGCGCATAACGGCTTCAATATCCTCAATCGAACGCGGAATGGATGCCGTTAGATTGACACAGCCGTTTTCCGTCACCAGGCAATCGTCCTCCAGACGGAAGCCGATGCCCCACTCCTCGCAGTAAATGCCGATATCCACACAGAACACCATGCCCGGCGCCACAGGATGCGACATATCCACCACGTCATGGACGTCATAGCCGATATGGTGCGCACCACCGTGCCACATATACTTGCCAATTTCATCATAGGACTGCAGCAGACCAAGCTTTTTGAGCTGTTCACAGCAGAAGCGGTGGGCCGTCTCATCCACAGAAGCCATCGGCATGCCGGGCTTGATCGTCGCAAACATATACTCGCTTGTCTGATAAGCACAGGTATACAGGGCGGCCTGCGCCTTGGTAAACTTGCCATTGCATGGCCAACCACGGGAGACATCGTTGACTTCATTGTCCCACCAGGCCCCCACGTCATTGAGAATCATGTCGCCATCCTGGGCCTGACCGGTATAGCTGTAGTAATGAATGCAGAAGTTGTTCTGGCCTGCAGAAATGATCGATGGAAAGGCCGGCGTGAGGACACCCGCTTTCGACAGTGCATAATCAAATTCCGCTTTATATTCATATTCGTACATGCCGGGGTGGGAGGCCCTCATCATCGCCAGGATGCCCGCTTTTGTAACCTCCACAGCTTTCTGCATTGCGGCAATCTCGCAGGGCTGTTTAAAGGTACGCTGGCGCTTAAGCTGCGGCAGCAGGTTGCGAACCTGCAAAAACGGGTAATAAGATGCGGCCCTTGCGGCGAAGCGGTGTGCTTCATCCGCGGCTTCCCCAGCACGTTCCTGGAACAAATCCAGCCAAAGCGTGTCGTATTGTCCGGAATTTGCGGCGCGGTGAAAATCCTCCAGGAAAGCATCGACCGTGCGGATATCCGAAATGCCGGACTGTTTTTGTACTTCTTCTGGGAAAGGACGGCGGCCTGTCCAGCGCTCTTTCATCGGGTCTTTGGGCAGGATGTAAAGGGTCTCCTCTGTTTTTCCCGCGGCTTTGCGGGCCAGCAGCACAAAATCCGTAAAATCGACACCAGTCAGATAAAGGAAATTGCGGTTACAAAAAAATGGATAATAGGCATCCGCGGATTGGCGCGGGGCGGTGCCGGAAAAGAGCACCGCAAGAGCGCCGTCCGGAAGCGCCGCATATAAATTCTGGCGGTTATGGATATGAAATTCTGGTTTCATGTATTTCTCCCTCTCTTTGGCACGCCCTTATGTGCAGCAATGCCGGCTAAAATTCACGACAGAAGATCTGCTATCCGATAAAGCAAATGAAATATTTCATTTTTATGAATTCATTATAAATTGACGTTTTGCGGCTGTCAAGCAGGTATTCCTTTGCTTTTCGCGAGAATTTGCCCAATTTTCTTTATTTTATTTTGTTTTTGAATTCTGTGCTTGTAAAAAATGAATTTTCGTAGTAAAAATAAATGCAGATATTTATTTGTAGGTGAAAGGAGCCTGGCCAATGTCCAAGCTATTTACGACACCTGTTCCGCTGCAAAAGGTGCAGGTGCACGACCCGTTCTGGAAGAGTCGGATGGAGATTGTCCGCACCCGCATGATCCCTTATCAATGGCGCGCGCTGCACGATGCGGTTCCAGGCGCAGCGCCAAGCCACTGCATCCGCAATTTCAGCATCGCCGCTGGTTTGGAGAAAGGCCGCTTTGAGGGCTATGTTTTTCAGGACAGCGACCTGGCCAAATGGCTGGAAGCCGTAGCTTATACGCTGATATGGCGTCCCGACGCTTCGCTGGAACAGCAGGCGGACGAGGCCATTGACCTGATTTGTGCGGCACAGCAGCCGGATGGCTATATGGACACGTACTACATTATCAATGGATTGGAGAAGCGATTTACCAACCTGCGCGACCACCACGAGCTTTACTGCCTGGGGCACATGGTGGAAGCGGCGGTAGCCTATCACGCTTCCACTGGCAAAGCCAAGCTGCTGAACGCCGTCTGCCGCTGTGTTGATCTGGTGGACAGCCTGTTTGGTCCGGAACCGGAAAAAAAGCACGGCTATCCGGGACATGAGATCTTGGAAATGGCGCTGATCCGCCTATATGAGACCACACAGCAGCCCCGTTATCTGCGCCTGGCACAGTATTTTATCAATCAGCGCGGCCAGCAGCCGCTCTATTTTGATGAAGAGGCGCGCCGCCGCGGCGAGATGCCGGCACCAGGCCCTGACACATACCGCCAGGCAGACATTCCCGTGCGCGAACAGCAGCACGCGGAGGGGCACGCCGTGCGTGCTGTGTATCTCTACAGCGGCATGGCAGACGTTGCGCGCCTGAGTGGGGATGACGGCTTGCAGGATGCGTGCACGCGCCTGTGGCAGGACGTGGTCCAGCGGCAGATGTATGTGACTGGCGGAATCGGCGCTACGGGTGACGGCGAGGCGTTTACCATCCCTTACGACCTGCCCAATGACACCAACTATGCAGAAACCTGCGCATCGGTGGGCCTTGTGTTCCTGGCCCAGCGCATGCTTCGCAGCGCACCAAAAGCGGAATATGCAGACGTGATGGAATGCGCGCTCTATAATGGAACCATCAGCGGCATGACGCTGGACGGGGAACGCTTTTTCTACGTAAACCCGCTTGAAGTGGAGCCGGAAATTGTTGCAGCCAACCCCAATATGCGGGACATCAAAATTGAGCGGCAAAAATGGTTTGGCTGCGCCTGCTGCCCGCCAAACCTTGCCCGTCTGATCGCTTCTTTAGGCAGCTATTTGTGGACATACCGGGAAAGCACGCTGTATCAGCATTTATATGTTGGAGCCCGGACGGAACTCCAGCTGGGCGGCCATTGCGTGCAGGTTTGCGTTGAAACGGAATATCCCTGGAAACCGGCCATGCGGACATCCTTTTCCATGGATACCCCCGCAGCTTTCACGTATGCCCTGCGAATTCCCGGATGGTGCAGCGGAAAATTTACACTGGCATGCAACGGCGCACCCGTTTCCTATCAGATGCAGGATGGCTACGCCCTGATCGAACGCACTTGGCAGAATGGCGACAGCGTTATGTTTGTACCGGATATGCCGGTGCAGCGCTTATATGCGAATCCTCGTGTTCGTGACGATATCGGGAAGGTGGCTATCCGCCGTGGACCGGTTGTTTACTGCCTGGAGGAAGCGGACAACGGCAAAGGCCTGCAACGGGTTTACCTGCCTACGCATGCGGTTTTCACTGAGCGGCCGCTCCCGCAGCCGCTGGGCAAAGGTTTGGCGCTCGCTTGTACCGGTTTGTCGGTTGTGGAAAGTTCGGAAAACGCGCCTCTGTACCAGACAACGCCGCCCACACTGGTTGCGCGCGATCTGTTGTGGATTCCCTACTACGCATGGGCGAACCGCGCAGCCGGAGAGATGACCGTCTGGGTACATGCCATGTCCATGTAAAAGCCACAGAACGCTTTTGTGTGATGACCTAAACAGGCCCTTGAATTCATTTTACGTTTTCAGTTCTATCAATTTGTTCTACGTTCTTAAACACATCATCAATCTTTAAATTCGAGTGCTCTCCTGTCTTCAAAACGCCCGATAAAAACCGGCAGCGCGACCACGCCTCAAATGAGAGAAAGGCGGGTCGCGCTGCCATCAATTTTGTTGGGAAAGCTCCCGTCATGCCTGCGCCTTCACGACGCATAGGTCATGGGGAAAATGATTGAGCACCTCACATCCGGTTTCCGTCACAAGGACCAGATCCTCGATGCGCACCCCGACGTTGCCGGGGATATAGATGCCGGGTTCAATGGAAAAAATCATACCAGGTTCAACAGGTTCCCGATGCGTCCAGGAGACGTCGCCGATTTCATGCACATCCAGGCCAATCGAGTGGCCGACCCGGTTAAAGAAATATTCGCTGTACCCTTCCGCTCGAATGATATTCCGAGCGGCAAGGTCAATGTCGCAGAACAATGCTCCCGGACGGACAATTGCTTCTGCAGCCTCCTGCGCCCGGCGGACAACTTCATAGACCCCGCGATGTGCTTCTGAAACAGAGCCGAAAAAGAATGTGCGCGTCATATCTGCACAATAGTGCGCCAACCGGCAGCCCACATCCAGCAGGACACAGTCCCCTTCCCGCAGGGGTGTCTGGTCGGGCACATGGTGGTTCACAGCAGCGTTTGCGCCGAAACAAACCGACGGTTCAAAGGAATTTCCCTCTGCGCCAAGGGAGCGGTAAATTTTCTCCATCTGCTCTGCCGTTTCCAGCTCTGTGATGCCTGCCACAAGCAACTTCTGAAATATGCCCATCGCACGGTCATTGATCCGGGAAGCTCTGCGCATCAACATCTGCTCATCAGCGTCTTTGTGCATGCGCACCTGATCCACACAAATGGACGCCTCAATATAATCAGACGCCGCGCCCCGCTTCATCATTGGCAGCAGAAAACGGGCTGGCAAATCTTTGTCAATGCCAAGTGGCTGGTCATGCAGCGTGTGTTTGCAAAAGCAACCGACCGCATCGTCCATATCTGAAAACCAGATTTTCTCAACACCAAGATCTTCCGGAACCGAGAACAGGTTGTTGACAAACAGGCAATGCGCGCCATCCTGCCGCAAATACAGCGCAAAGAAGCGCTCGCCCGGATCCAGGTCTTTGCCCGTCAGGTAAAAAATGCTGGACGGCGCGCAGATGAGCATCTGAGGCAGGCCACGTTCCTGCATATTCTGCAGGACACGGGCAATCCTTTCTTGGTTCATAGAAACGGCTTCCTTTCTTCAGCCACACAAGTGGCAGGCCACACGGTGCCCAGGCTCCACTTCTTTCAGCTGCGGGGTCTGTTCGTGGCAGATTTTCTGTGCACGAGGGCAGCGGTCGGCAAAGCGGCATCCGGGCGCAGGGTTGATCGGGCTGGGAATTTCCCCGCTGACCTCGATCTCCTTGCGTTTCCGAGCGCGTTCCGGATCTGCTACCGGGATGGAGGAAAGCAGCACCTGGGTATAGGGATGCAGTGGGCGCGCATACAGCTCCTCCGACGTAGCTTCTTCCATCAATTTGCCGAGATACATAACCAGGATACGGTCCGAGATATACTTGACCACACTCAGGTCGTGCGCAATAAAGATATAGGTTAAGCCCATCTCCTCCTGCAGGTTGCGCAGCAGGTTAATCACCTGAGCCTGGATGGACACGTCCAGCGCGGAAATCGGCTCGTCGCAAACAATGAACCGTGGATTCACTGACAGCGCACGCGCAATGCCGATACGTTGGCGCTGACCGCCGCTAAATTCATGGGAAAAGCGCGGCATATGTTCTTTGCCCAACCCTACCTTTTCCAGCAGGGCCTGGACGCGCTCCTCCACTTCTTTATCTGTGTATTTCCCATATAGCTTGATGCCTTCGCCCACAACCTCCTTCACTGTCATGCGCGGATTGAGGGAAGAATATGGGTTTTGAAAAATCATTTGCACATTTTTGCAAAATTCCTTCTTCTGTGCCCTATTGAGCTGAAAGATGTCCTGGTCCTCATAATAGATGTGGCCTTCTGTTGGGGTGTAGAGACGCACCAGGCATTTGCCGGTGGTCGATTTTCCGCAGCCGGACTCACCGACGATCCCGACTGTCTCCTTTGGCCAAACTTCAAAGGAAAGATCATCCACAGCCTTTAACGTTTCCTTTTTGGAAAGGTGAAAAAATTTTGATAGATGTTCCACCCGTACCAGAGGCTTTTGTCCTTGCTGTACAGCTGTCATACGTCCTTAAGCCTCCTTTTTGACGTGCTTGACGTGATAGGTCAAGTCTACCTTTGGCGCTAAGGGGTGCTCCAGCCAGCAGCAGGTCTGATGCTGCGCATCAATGCTCGTAACCGGTGGCATGCGCTCGCCGCAGATCTCCATCGCATACTCACACCGCGCAGCAAAAGGACATCCGGCCGGCGGCGAAAACAAGTCAGGCGGCGTCCCCTCAATCGGCGTGAGCACCTCGTCTTTGCCCGTATCCAGACGGGCGATGGAATTGAGCAGACCGGTTGTATAGGGATGGCGGGTTCGGTAGAAAATATCATCCACTGTCCCTCTCTCAACGACCTTGCCGCCGTACATGGTTAGGACATGGTCGCAGAGCTTTGCAATAACGCCGAGGTCATGTGTGATAAGGATAACCGCGGCCCCTGTCTCTTTGCTGAGCTGCCGCAGCAGGCGCAGGATCTGCGCTTCTGTGGTCACGTCCAGTGAGGTCGTTGGTTCATCCGCAATGATGATGCTGGGGCGGCTGATAAGCGCCATGGCAATCATGATGCGCTGCTTCATGCCGCCGGAAAGCTCATGCGGATACTGCCGCAGACGTTTTTCCGGGTTCGTAATCTCTACTTTTTTGAGGACATCCAGCATACGTTCACGGATTTCAGCCTTTTTGAGATCGTGGCGGCCCACAAAGACCTCCTCGATCTGGTGGCCAATGCGCATGGTGGGGTTCAAGGAAGTCATTGGATCCTGAAAAATGAACCCAATTTCCGACCCGCGAATCTTACGCAGTTCCCGATTTTTCATAGTGGTGATTTCCTGGCCCTTATATTGGATAGAGCCGCCTTCGAAAAATCCTGGCGGTTCTGGATTCAGGCGCAGGATGCTCTGTGCCGTGACGCTTTTGCCACAGCCGGATTCCCCCACGATGCCGAGAATCTCCCCTGGATAAAGGTCGAAACTCACGCCGCGCACTGCCTTCACAATGCCGCCATAGGTGCGGAAGGAATAGCTCAAATCTTTGATTGACAGGATTGGTTCGTCTACCATGTTTTTCCCTCCTCTTATTCCATGCCACGCAGCTTCGGGTCAAACGCATCGCGCAGACCGTCGCCAAGCAGGTTCAGTGCCAACATGGTGGTGCAGACGAAGAATGCCGGGATCAATAACTGCCACGGGGCAACCTGGATCATCTTGATGCCGTCGTTGGCCAAGATGCCCCAAGAGCTGTTGGGTGGGGCGATGCCCAGGCCGATAAAGCTGAGGAAAGCTTCCGAAAAGATCGCTCCCGGCACCGCCATCATCAGGTTCGTAATTAAAAGGCCGATCATGTTGGGCAGGATATGCTTAAAGATAATCGTTTTGTCAGGAACGCCCAGCACCCGCGCCGCGCTGACATAATCCTGATTCTTGATGCGCATCATTTCGCCGCGGGCAAACCGGCAGGCACCGATCCACCCCACCACGACCATCGCGATGATCAGGCAGTGCACACCGCGGCCCAGGACAACCATGACCAGAAGCGTGACAATCATACTCGGCACACCGTAAAGCACATCGACAATGCGCATGAGAATCATGTCAAACTTGCCGCCGTAATACCCGGACAGGCACCCCAGCACAGCGCCGACAACGGCATTGATGAGTGCAGCGATAAAACCAATTGTCAGGGAGACGCGCGCGCCCTCCCACACGCGGACGAACAAATCGCGGCCCAGCGCGTCCGTACCGAACCAATGCGTCGCATCGGGCGCCATATTCATCGCATTGGCATCCTGCGTCGTCATATCGAACGGGGATAAAATGGGGACAAAAATGGCGCAAACGACGTAAATCGCAATGACGATCAGCGACACAAAGGCAACTTTATTGGTTCGGATACGACGCCACGCTTCCTGCCAAAACGACAGGCATGGGCGCCCGATACTCTCCATTTTTTCGGTGTTTTTACCGACTCTTCTAAACTTTTCTGCCGGAATGGGCAGATTCATTATATTTTCCTGTGCTGCCATGGCTCAATCCTCCTGCTTCTTGTCCACGCGGATGCGGGGATCCACCACGCCGTATAGGATATCGACAACCGCATTGCAGAAGACAAGCAAAATGCCATAAAACAGCGTCGTGCCCATGACCAGCGTATAGTCGTTGGCGTTAATACTCTGCACATAGTAACGGCCCATGCCAGGTATGGCAAAGATGGATTCCACCACAAAAGTGCCAGTCAACACAGCGGCGACTGTCGGGCCCAAGATAGTGATAATCGGCATGATGGCGTTGCGGATCTGGTGTTTCCAGGTGATCCGCGGGCCGGAAAGGCCTTTTGCCTTCGCCGTTTTGATGTAGTCCTGCCCCACAACTTCCAGCATGCTGGAGCGCATGGTGCGCGCGATACTGGCCAGCATGCCCATTCCCAAGGTAATCATCGGTAGGATGGTATACGCAAAGCCTTTGTATTTTGCGATGGGCAGCAACCCCCACTTGACGCCGAAAACATACTGCAAAATGCCGCCCAGGATAAAATCCGGGACACTGGTACCGATGATTGCAATGACAACGCAAAACACATCAAGCTTTTTGCCGCGGTGTGTAGCGGAAAGGATGCCCAGCACCAGGCCAAAGGAAATTGCCATGGCCAAAGCACGCATGCCCAGATCAAAGGAATATGGGAACGAGGAGCTCAAAATGGAGGCGACGGACCGGTTGACAAAGCGCATTGAGTACCCGAAATCACCATGCAGCAGGTTCCATAAGTAAGTGCCGTACTGCGCAATCAGCGGCTTATTAAGCCCATAGTAAGCTTCGAGTCGAGCCCGCACCTCTGGCGTTATTTTTGGATCCATTGAAAAGGGTCCGCCGGGCAGCAGATGAAGCAGCATGAACACCACAGTAATCAGTACAAAAATCGTAATGAGTGAGATGACGATTCGTTTCAGAATGTATTTGCCCATAACAACCTTCTTTTTCCAATCAATAGTCGGCGGTTATTGAATATCCGTGTCGAGCAGGCTGTAACTCGTATTAACATCGCAGAACTCGAAATTCTTCACGTTGTCTTTTACCAGTGACTTCTGCATGGTCACATCCAGAGGAAGGACCGGCAAGTCATCAAGCACAACCTTTTCCGCCTCAAAGAGAGAATCCATGCGCTTCTTTGCATCTGTCGTCGTGTCGGCGGTCTTCATATACTCATCGAACTTTGTATTACTGTACTGAGATCGGTTATCACCAGCACCGGTTGGGAACAAATCAAGATAGGACGTCGGATCAGCATAGTCCATCACCCATCCGGTATACATTGATTCGAACTTCTCGGCATTCGCGTTATCATATAGCGTTGCATAAGGAACCGGATCGAGCGTGACCGAAATGCCAAGGTTCTTCTTCCACTGCTCCTGCAGTGCTTCCACTACTTTCCGGGTTGCGTCGCCCTCTGCATAGGACAGTTTGAACGTTGCTTGAGAAGGATCCGAAACATTCAATTCCTGCAGCGCTTTGTTCAGGTATTCCTTGGCCTGATTATTGTCACCACCCAACGCATACGGCTCATACGGATAGGCCTCACCGTAATTCTTGTCTTCTTCGGAACTGACCACATAAGGGAGCACCAGGCGGGACGACGGTTCATTGGTACCGTTGGAAGTAAGTTTGACATATTCTTCACGGTTGATGCCATAGCTTAACGCCTTGCGGAAATTTTTGTTTTCCAGAAATTTGTTCCCGCATTTCAGATTAAACTGGACGTAATCGACGCCGCCAGTCGGAGTAGCCTTCGCATCCGGGTACTTCGCATACTCGCTCGACGGTACCGGTGTATAATCCAGCTCGTCATCGTTGTACAAATTTAAGGCCGTCTCCTTATCGTCCAGGATAGTCTCCTCAACCTTATCAAGCTTGATGCGGTCCTTATTCCAGTAGTTTTCATTTTTCGTCAGGGTCATGCTGCTGTCGTGCTGCCAATCTGTAATGGCAAAGGGACCATTAAAAATCATTTTATCCGGGCTGGAAGCATAGTCCTTTCCATACTTTTCAACGATATCTTTGCGGGCCGGAGAACAAAGTAAGCTGGCCAAAATTTGTAGGAAATAGCTGGTTGGCGCCGTCAGCTTGATTTCAATTGTGTTGTCGTCAAGCGCCTTTACGCCCAGTTCTTCTGGCTTCTTCTGGCTGGCAGTAATCTCTTTTGCATTTACAATTGGTTCCACCAGATAGGCCATCGGGGCTGCGGTCTCCGGATCCACCAAACGCTGCAGGCCATAGACATAATCCTCCGCCTTTACGGGCTGCCCGTCGCTCCACTTGGCGTCTTTATTCAGCGTAAAGGTATAGGTCAGGCCGTCGTCGGAAACTTTCCATTCCTTGGCCCCAGCCGGTTCAATCTTGCCGTTCACATTGCGCACAAGTCCTTCATAAACATGAAAGCCAACTGTCGCATTAATCATACTGTTGCTCTTCTGCGGGTCGAGGGTCGGCGGCTCATCCGCATAGATACGCAAAACTTTCTCGCCGCTCGTAGAGGTTCCGGAAGTGGTGGCGCTATTTTCTTCATCATTTTGGTAGACGCCACATCCGGAAAGCATGGCGCAACCCAGTGCCGCCGTGAGCAGCAGCGCGGTCAGACGTTTTTTTACGGTTGTCATATGTATTCCCTCTTTCTTTTGATTTTCTCCCAATATCTGACGGATTGGACTAAAATCTATCATGGTCAGAGCTCGATAAGCTCTTTCCTGGCATTGGTTAAAACTTCGTTCCCAGTCTCGGTAATCAACAACTGGTCTTCAATGCGAACCCCACCCCAGCCGGGGATATAGAGGCCCGGCTCAATGGTAAGCACCGTGCCGGGCACCAGCTTATCCGTGCCGCGCGGCCCCATAAAAGGGACCTCATGCACAAACAACCCTACCCCATGGCCGATTCCAGTGTAATGATACGGCAGATACGGCGTTTCCTGGATTGGTTTTACAGAGGCCTCGTAGACCTCCACACCGGATGCACCCGGCTGCATCTTTTCGATAGCGCCAGCCTGCATCTGTGCAACCAGATTATAGACCTCATGCTGCTTCTTTGAAGCTTTCCCCACCACCACCGTGCGGGTCATGTCGGACAGATAGCCATGATACTGGCACCCGTAATCCATCAGCACCAGATCTCCGTACTCTACCGCTTTTGCGGAAGGGATGCCATGCAGCAAAGACGTGCGCGCGCCGGAGATCAGAATATTTCCATAGGGCTGTGTGTCCGCTCCTTCCATGACCATATAATGCGACAGACGGGAAGCCAGCTCCTTCTCGGTGATCCCCACTCGGATGTCCGGCAGAATTTTTTCGAATGCACGCGCGGCAATCTCGCACGCCGCCCGCAGGCAAAAAATTTCTTCCTCCGTTTTCAACCGGCGTAAAGCCTCGATAATGCCGCTGACGGGCACCAACTCCGTACCCGCCTTTTCCCGCAAGTCTGCATAGGCTTCATAGGTGACCTCCGGCGCCTCAAAGGCGAGCGCCTTCAGTCCGTTTTCCTGAACAATCGCCCCCAGGGCATCCCCCATTGTGCAGCCGGGCTTGCGCCAATTGACGACTTCCCAACCTGGGCACTCCAGCGCCGCCTGTTCCGTATAGCGGGGGTCTGTCAAAAAATACGCCTTCGCCGCCGTCACCAGAAGGCTGGAATCATCGCCTGTGTATCCACTGACATACCGCACATTTTCATGGTTGCTGATGTAAAAAGCATCCACATGCTTTTCCGCCATCACCGTCCGAAGACGTTCCAGGTTTCTGTTTTCCAAGCGATCACCCCATGTTTCCAAAAAATAAATAAAAGAAGGTGCCGCCCCGACTGGGACAGCACCTTCGCTTTTTCATTCATTTCAGATGCGTTTTTCATTTCCGGTTCATGTACCGTCTATTGCATCTGTTTTGCTTGAAAAAATATTACCATGTGAAATTCGTTTTGTCAACATGAAATTACATCTTTTGTAGACCTTTTTCATATTAAACGTTAGACATGTAAAATTCTTTTTGCATTTACACAAATCTGCTCTGTTATACAGACCGCGCTTTTTCCGCGCATGCCATCATAGCTTCGATCACGCTGCTGCGGAAGCCTTTCTCCTCCAGCACGCGCACCGCTTCAATCGTGGTGCCCGCAGGAGAGCAGACCATGTCCTTGAGCTCGCCGGGATGTTTTCCGGTTTCCAGCACCATTTTGGCGCTGCCCAGCACAGCCTGCGCCGCAAAGGTATAGGCCTGCGCGCGCGGCATGCCCTCGGCCACAGCCGCATCCGCCATGGCTTCAATGAACAGAAACACATAGGCCGGCGAACTGCCGCTGACAGCCACGACGGCATCCATCAGACGTTCGGGAATGACCTCCGCCTTGCCAAAGGAATCGAGAATTTTCAGGGCATCGTCCAGCGCCTGTTGGGGAACATACTCGTTTGGGCAGGCCGCTGTAATGCCCTCCCCCACCAGCGCGGGCGTGTTCGGCATGGTGCGAACCAGGCGCACCGGCTTGCCGAACTGCTCTGCAAGCCAGGCGAGCGTCTTGCCGGGGGCGATCGTGATAATCAGCTGTTCCGGGCGAACCAGTTCCTTAATCTCCGCGATCACCTCCGCATAAAACTGCGGCTTGACTGCGAGCACCACCACGTCAGCAAACTGCACGACCGCCGTATTTTCCTGTGTCGTCTGGACGCCATACGCCGTTTTGGCTTTTTCCAGCTTTTCTACCGTAGGATCAGACATCAGGATATCCGCAGGTGCACAGACGCCGTTTTTGACGATACCACCCATCATGGCGTTCGCCATGTTGCCGCAGCCGATAAATCCAAGTTTCATGTTGATAAAAGCTCCTTTGCTTTCAAGATTCAGGCCATTCCCCGCGTTCGGCGGGAGTGCCTTCAGGCAAAGCTCTGCTCTGTGCGAGCGATAATCTCGTCCTGCAGGGCGCGGCTCAAATTGCGGAAATGGTCGCTGTAGCCGGCAACGCGCACAATCAGATCCTTGTAATCCTCCGGATGTGCCTGGGCGTTGAGAAGGGTCTGCCGGTCAATGACATTGAACTGAATATGATGGCCGTCCATGTTGAAATAGGTGCGCACGAGGTTTGCCATCTGCTCCAGGCCCTGGTCGCCCGCCACCACGCTGGGGGTGAATTTCTGGTTGAGCAACGTTCCGCCGGTGCGCAGGTGGTCCATTTTGGCGCAGGACTTCACCACCGCTGTCGGGCCGTGCGTATCTGCACCCTTGGATGGGGAAATGCCCTCGCTGACCGGCAGATGCGCACCGCGGCCGTCCGGGCTTGCGAGCATGACCTCGCCAAAATAAACGTGGCAGGTCGTCGGCAGCATGTTGATGCGGTACATCCCGCCGCGCATATTGGGCCGGCCGGTGACGCACTTGTAATAGAAATCAAACACAGACCGCATGATATTGTCGGCATAATCGTCGTCATTGCCGTATTTGGGCGTATGATTCTGCACGAGGTTTCGCACGCGGGGCTCCTTTTCAAAATTGTCCAGCAGCGCCGCCTTGAGTTCACCCATTGTGAACTTTCCTTTATCATACACGTTATACCGGATCGCCGTCAAGCTGTCGGTGACCGTGCCAATGCCCACACCCTGGATATAGCTGGTGTTATAACGCGCGCCGCCCGCATTATAATCCTTGCCCTTCTTGATGCAGTCATTGGTCAGGATCGATAAGAACGGAACCGGCATCTCGTCCGCATAGATTTTTTCAATCACATTGCTGCCGCGGACTTTGACGTTCACAAAGTATTCGATCTGCTTCTGATAAGCTTCGAACAGCTCCTCGTAGGAATGGAAATCCTCCGCATTGCACGTTTTGGGCCCAAGCTGGCGGCCCGCAACATGGTCGTAGCCATTAAAAAGCGTCAGCTCCAGGATTTTGGGCAGGTTCAGATAGCCGGTCAGGATATACGCCTCGTTGCCAAAGGCGCCGGTCTCCACACAACCGCTGGTGCCGCCGCAGCGCGCATCCTCAATGGATTTGCCCGCATTCAGCAGCTCCTGCACAATGGCCTCCGTGTTGTAGAAGGCAGGCTGGCCCCAGCCCTTACGGCTGATCTCGCATGCGCGCAGCAGGAACTTTTTCGGTGTCTTGCGGCTGATCTGCACATTGGAGCTCGGCTGCAACAGCTTCATGTCATCCATGCAGTCGAGAATCAGGTAGCTGACATCGTTGACGCCGTTGCTGCCGTCGGGCGCAATGCCGCCGGTGTTGATGTTGGCAAAATCGGTATAAGTGCCGCTTTCCTTGAGCGTGACGCCAACCTTCGGCGGCGCGGGCTGGTTATTGAACTTGACCCACAGGCATTCGAGCAGTTCCAAAGCGCCGTCGCGGTCCAGGATACCGGCTTTGATGTCGTGCTGGTAAAAAGGATTCAGGTGCTGGTCAAGGCGTCCGGGACTGTAAGAATCCCAGGGGTTGAGTTCGCTGGTGACTGCCAGGTGCACGAACCAATACATCTGCAGCGCCTGGTGAAAAGTCTGCGGCTTATGTGCCGGCACGACAGAGCAGGTTTCTGCAATCCGACGCAGGTCGTCCCTGCGCTGCGGGTCATCCGTCTGCTCGGCCATCTCGCGGGCCAGATCCGCATAGCGTTTGCCCAAAATCATCACCGCGTCGCAGGCAATGGACATGGCCTTAAGTTCATTCTGCTTTTCCAGCGCTTCCGGGTCGTGATAGAAATCCAGCGCATCGAGCGCCGCCTGGATGTCCTGCTGATACGCCAAAAAGCCTTTTTCATACAGCTTCCCGGAGCCAACCGTGTGGCCAGGGCCGCGCTGCTCCATAAATTCCGTGAAAATACCGCATTCATAGGCGGCCTTCCATTCCGGCGTCATGTGTGCAAAAATTTTGTGGCGGATGGAGCGCTCCTCCCAGAAAGGGATGATGACCTCCTGCTGGAATTTCCGATCCGCTTCGGTATTGGTAAAGTTAATCAGCTCCCGGTCGTTCATCACATGCATATCCTTGATCGTGTGGCAGCACAATTCCGGGAAGGTCGGCGAAACCTGTGGGCCGTCGCCCTTTTCGCCGACAATCAGCTCGCCTGGATGGATGGAAATTGCCTTCTCGGAAAAATAGCGCTTGAGCACCAGCGCACGCAATTCCGGGACGGAGACCTTGCCCTCGTATTCCCGATACGTTTCCGTCTCGATCCGTGCCCGCTCCATAGACAGGCGCGGCTGAGTATCGAGGCTTTCCTGACGCAGCGCCCGGATGCGCGCGTTCATCCCGTGAATTTCCGTTGCCTGCCGGTCCTCCGTGGACGTACAGCAGGCAGTGTTCTCTTTGACTGTGGCCGTTTGTGCCATCCTTTACCCTCCTATCTTGACATTCAAATACCCACGCTGCTGGAACCAACCCGCGATTTCCTCCATATGGCTGCGCGCTGGAATTTCAAACAGCTTTTCTGTATCATAAGGCCGGCCCAGGCGATCATATTTGCTCTGACCGGTGTTATGGTATGGCAATAAATTGATCTGGTACACACGCACGCCGCTGTCGAGCAGATCGGCAATGCGGTCAATGTCCGCCCGGCTGTCATTGATGCCGCCGATCAGCGGCAGGCGCAGGTAAATGCGGGCCCCCGCCGCGCTGAGCCGGCGCAGATTTTCCAGAATCTGCGTATTGTCTTGGCCGGTCCATCGGCGGTGCTTTTCCGGGTCCATGGCCTTGATGTCGTATAAAAATGTATCTGCATACGGCAAAATGGCCTCGAAATGCGCCCACGGCGCAAAACCGCACGTATCAATAAACACGCTGATGCCGTGGCTGTGCAGGCGCCGCGCCAGCTCCACCACATAGGAAAAAGGCTGTGCCGCCATGACTTCGCCGCCCGAAAGCGTCACGCCGCCGCCGGATTCCTCATAAAACATCTGGTCCTTTTCCGCCTCTGCCAAAAGCTCATCGATCGGATAGGTCCGGCCCGCGACCTCGCGGGCGCCGGCCACGCACCATTCGGCGCATTGCCCACACGCCGTGCATTTTTCACGGTCGAGCGTGATTTGCCCCTGTGCGTCGCGCCCAATGGCTTTCTGCGCGCACGCCTGGATGCACATCCCACAGCCCGTGCATTTTTCCCGGTGCCACATCAGCTGCGGCCTAGCCAGCTGGCTTTCGGGATTGTGGCACCAGCCGCATCGCAGCGGGCAACCCTTGAAAAAGAGTGTCGTGCGGATGCCGTCGCCGTCATGAATCGAATATTTCTGGACTGCGAACATACCGGGCGCGTCGCCCATTTTATCCTTCCCTCCAAAAACGCCGGCGCCCGTTGTGAGCGCCGGCGCCGATGCCGTTTATGCTTCATTTCATTTATATGAAACGAAGTTGTATCTATTATAATTTTGCAGGCCTGACTTGTCAAGAATGGCGCGCTATTTTTTTGAAAATTTTTGTGTACGCCTGTATTACATTGAAAGTACCGATGTGTTACTTTCATAATTATGAAATTTGGCACATCTGCCCACACCTGCGCGCCTGATTTGAAAGGGCGTAAGCGGCATTTGACAGCCGCCGATTCTGGGCGTATGATGTAAGAAATCATCCGACAGGAGGCAACCGTCTATGCATGCGACCGCAGACATCGGCGCAAGGGTCAAAGAACTGCGCATCCGGAAAAAAATGACACTCAAACAACTCAGCGAAGCCTGTGGCCTTTCGGTCGGCTTTTTGTCGCAATTTGAGCGCGGATTGTCGTCCATTGCCATTGATTCGCTCGAAGGCATCGCCCAAATTCTGGCGGTACCGCTCTCCGACCTTTTGCAGCTCGGCGCCGAGCGCAACACCACAGACCCGGTTGTCCATGGCATAACGCTGCAGAGTAAGGAGATCAGCCCGCAGATTTATCAAGGCATCCTGAATGCCGCAGGCTGCAACTTCTCCATGCTGCCACGCCTGTTTACGCTGCTGCCCTTTCAGGGCCCGGAAGAGGCGCCGGAACTTTACACACATGAGGGCGAGGAATTTGTCTATGTGCTCGAAGGGGTCATTACCTTCTTCCTGAATGATGGACAGTATCTGCTGTATCCAGGCGACAGCATGCATATTCATTCCGACCAGCCGCACAACTGGATGAATGCCTCAAACCGCATCGCGCGCATTTTGACCGTCAACACGCCAAACCCCCTGGAGGCGAACAAGTAAACAGAACATGCAAAAAAGGCAGCCTTGCCGGAAAGCAAGGCCGCCTTTTCCTGTATAAATGGCTTCAAAAATCAGCAGTATTCCGTGCGCAGGCGCAGGGCAAGCGCCGGATCATTTGTGATGACCGCGTCTACGCCCTGGGAGAACATGTTGCGCAAGTCCGCTTCCTCGTTGACGGTCCACGGGCGCACGGCGATTCCGGCCTCGTGGCAGCACGGCACCACATCCGGGTCGCGCAGCGCGGCAAAATTGGGATGAATGGCATCTGCGGGCACTGCCGCGGCGTAGCCCCATACATCTACCAGCGCCGCCGCATACAGCAGGCCAGTCCGAATTTCCGGCGAACGCTGCTTCATCTCGCGCAGGGCATAGTGGTTAAAAGAGGAATAAAAGACGCGGCCCTGCATCCCGCACTTCTCCTCCAGCGCCAACACCTTGGGGATGATGGTAAAGCCATGATCGTAGGCCTCCTCCTTGAGTTCGACATTGACCTGCAGGCCGGTCGGCTGCAAAAGACGATAAACCTCTTCGAGCGTCGGGATCTTCGCGCCGGAAAAGCCCGCCCGCCCCATGGAAGCGTCCAATTCACGCAACTGCGCAAAAGGCATGTCGTGCACTGTGCCGGTGCCGTTTGTGGTGCGGTCGACCGTGCCGTCATGAATCACGACGACTTCGCCGTCAGACGTCAGATGTACGTCCAGCTCCACGCCGTCGGCGTGCGCGGCAACGGCCGCCTCAAAAGCGGGCATTGTGTTTTCCGGAGCAGCGAAGGAAGCGCCGCGGTGTGCAAGAACCTGTGTTGTCATATGGTTTTCCTCACATTCTCAAATTTATGGGTCGTTGGAGCGCAAGTGACCGGCTCCTTTCGGAACCGGCCTGCCTGCTTTTCAATATGTATGAAAGAAATCAGCTGTTTGCGTCGTTATAATCCTTCAGAGCCGAATTGATTTGATCGGCCATACTCTTCAGGGCGTCGCTTTCGCTTTCCTGATTATTGCACACCTTCTGGATCTCGGTCTCTTCGATCTTGCGTGCCTGCGTATAAATCGCGCAGAGAGCGCCTGCATTTTCCGGCTTGGAATCATGGAGCTGGTCGATTGCCACCTGGAACTGCGGGTATTTCGCAACGTTGTCCTTAAAGGTCTGCTCGTCATATGCCTTGACGTTAATCGGGAAATAACCGGTCTTGGTGTTCCAGATTGCCTGCTCCTTCGGGGAAGCGAGGAACTTAATGAATTCCCACTTGGCCTGCTGCTTGGCCTGGTCGCTGTCTTTCATCATCCACAAAGACGCGCCGCCGATGGACACACCGCCTGAGACTGACGAGTCGTCGACAGCCGGGAAGTATGCGGCGCCGAGCTCGAATTTGCCGTTGATGGCCTTGAGCAGGCCAGCCAAAGATGCCGTCGAGTTGACATACATTGCGAGTTTGCCATTGACAAAAGCGGATTGTCCACTGTCGTCCTTCATCGCATAGGTCGGCATCGCGCCGCTGGTAATCAGCTTGTGGTAAGCGCTCAGGAAACGGGCGCCGCCGCCATTGGAATCAAACATAACCTTGGTCGGGGCCTTTTCACGGCCGTTGCCGTTATCAAAGGAAGGCAGTCCCATCTTGTTCAGGGACTCATCCATCCACCAGCCGTAAACATACATGCCGATGGCGTTTTGGGTCGTGTTGCCGGAGGAATCCTTTTTCGTCAGCTTCGGCGCCAGGTCAACAATCTCCTGGAAGGTCTTGGGCGCTTCAGTGATGCCTGCCTCTTTGAAGATGTCCTTGTTATAATAGAGGATCGGCGTGGAGGAATTAAACGGCATGGACTGTAGCTTGCCATCTACTGTATAATACGCCGCGATATTGGTGTCGATCTGATTGAGATCCCAGTTGTCCTTTTCCGCCCAGTCCTGGATCGTCTCGGTAAAGCCGCTGTCGATCATATAGCGCGTGCCCAACTCATAAGACTGCATCACGTCCGGGCCCTGCTTTGCGAGCATGGCGCTCTTGAATTTATTCAGAGCATCGTCGTAGTTGCCCTGATAGACTGCCGTGACTTTGATCTTGCCTTCGTTCTCCTTATTGAATTCATCGACCATGCTCTGCAGGGCATCGCCGTTGGTGCCGCCCATGGAATGCCAGAACGTCAGATTGATCTGACTGCCGTTTGACGCCTGCGTACCGGATCCGCCGGCCGATGTACCTGCCGTGCTGCTTGTCGTGCTGCTGCAGCCCGCCATTGCAACCGTGCCTGCGCACAGCAGCGCAACCAGCGCCATTGCCTTTTTCTTCATTGAGCCTCTCATAAATTGCCTCCTAATTGGTTTTTGAAATGTAGCTGCGCCCCGGCTACGATCCGGGACATCTATGGAAAAATCCCCTCCGGGACTGGAGAAGCGAATGGACATCAACCCTTGACCGCGCCGGCCATCATGCCCTCGACCAGCTGCTTGTGGCCGATCAGGAATACCAGCAGCGACGGAACCGTGACCAACATGACACTCGCCAGCGCCAGGCCCATCGAGAGGTTGGAATCCGCGTCCTGCATGGCGGTAATGCCGACCTGCACAACGCGCATCTCGTCCTTACTGGTGACAAGCAGCGGCCACATGTACTGGCCCCACGCACTCAAAAAGGCGGTTACACTGAAGGCCGCGATCATCGGCTTGGCCAGCGGTGTGGCGATCCGCCACAAAAAACGCGTTTCGCTGCACCCGTCGATCATGGCCGCCTCGCGGATCTCTTTGGCCATGGTCATAAAGTACTGGCGCAACAGGAAAATTCCCAACGCGGACGCGGCCAGCGGGATAATCAAAACCTGATAGGTATCCAGCCAGCCCCAGGAGCTGACATCCAAATAGTTGGAAATGATCGTCGTTTCCGAGGGCATCATCATGGTGGCAAGGAACACCATGAAGATCGCTTTTTTCCCCTTAAAATCGAGGAATGCAAACGCATACGCCGCCAGCAGCGAGGTGATAACCTGCAAAACCAGAATGCACAGGGATACGAAAATTGTATTCAAAAACTGCCGCACCAGCATGGTCTGCGTCAACGCTTTGACGATATTGCCCAAATAAACGCTGCTGGGAATCAAGCCGATGTTATTGGACAGAATGTCGCTGTCCGGCGTGATGCTCATCACGATCATATAGTAGAATGGGAAGACCACAATCACCGCAAAAAAGATGGTAACAATCCATGTAATAACTTTGCGCACAACGGCCGCTTTTTTCGTACTCAAGTGTAACTCACCATCCTTTTTTCGTTCTTAAACTGAATCAATGTAATAATCAGGACAATGATGAATAACACGATCGACTGTGCCGCGGCCTGGCCGAAGCGGAAGTTGAAAAATGCGTCCTGATAAATGCTGTATACCATGACATTTGTCGCATTTGCCGGACCGCCTTGGGTGATGACGCGGATCTGCGTAAAAGCCTGAAACGCAGCGATGATATCCGTAATCAAAACAAAGAATAAAGTCGGCGAAATGCTCGGTAGAATGACGGAAAACATTTTGACGCGTCCGCTGGCGCCGTCGATGGACGCGCTCTCCAAAAGCTCCTGCGGAACATTCTTGAGCCCCGCAAACAGATAGAGGAAATTGCTGCCCAACATCATCCAAACCGTAATGCCCGCAATCGTAAACAGGGCAATTTTGGGGTCCGTAAACCACCCGATATTGGTGTGGAACAGCTTGTTGACAATTCCCATCGTGGGGTCAAACATCTTGGAAAAAAGCAGCGAAAAAGAGCCTGCCGCTGCGGCCAGGGGAATCGTAAATAGAACTGGAAAAACCTTGAAGCCGCGAATTTTGGAATTGGCCAGATTCGCTGTAATAAAGCCGATGACAATAGACCCTACAATCACCACAATCGCCAAAATAAAGGTGTTGGCAATTACCTTTAAATAATCGTCGGATGTAAAAAACTGAATATAGTTTTTGAGTCCGCGAAACGACTTCGCGTTTCCTTCGCTATCCGTTAGGAAAAAGCTCAAAAACAAGGTCCGTAAAAATGGGAAAAAATAAAATACTGCGAATACCGCGCCTGCCGGTAAAATACATAAATACGGCAACGCTTTCTTGGACACCGCCACTTTTTTTCGCTTTTTTGGTCTTGCATGATCCGGATTGGCTGCAAGATTTTTTTGGGCAGGTATCTGCTGATTTGTTAAGCTTTGCTGCATCCATCTGACTCCCTTCTCATATTCAGTGCTCTCGGGCACAGTCTTGATTGTAACAAACTACAAGCGCCGTTGTCGCAAAATGAAATTAATTCTACGTAAAAAATTGGTTAAACATAAAATCCAGCACAAAATTATGTACTACTGAAAAAAACGTTTATGAATTTTGGCACCATTTCTTCGTTATGCAAGCTATCTGTGCAATGCGCCACTCAGAGAATCTGACGGATAATCCCAAGCAGCAATTGCCAAAGCGAGCAAAAAGAAAAGACGAATTTCTTTTTTTGAAAGCCATTGAAAAGAATGGTCTATGTGGAAATCGTCAAAAAATTAAGTAATTTATTTATTTTATAAAGTGAAAAAGTCTTGAGCAACATCCTGTCCTGTGCTAAAATGAAGCCAGGTCCAAAATTCTGATTTTTGAAAGGAGAATATCATGAAAAAGGCCGGAAAACGAATTCCGTCTGCGGCAATGGCCACCCTGCTGTCCTTAACGCTGGTGTTCGCCATGGCCCCGCTGACGGCTCTGTCCGCTTCGGCGGCAGATGACAGCAACAACACCATTACCATTTATCACACCAATGACATTCACGGCAAGCTGAACAGTACCTATAACGAAGACGGTACACTCAGCCAGATCGGCATGGATGTGTTGGCCTCTGCAAAGGAGAACACCCCCAATTCCCTGCTGGTGGACTCCGGCGATGTCAGCCAGGGCCAGCTGATCACTGCACAGTCGAAGGGCGCCTTCGCCTTTACGATGATGAATGCGGCGGGCTATGATGTCATGACGCTGGGCAACCACGAATTCGATTATGGTGTCGACCAGCTGCTTTCCAACGTCAAAACCGCCAAGTTCCCCGTCCTCGCGGCCAATGTCAAGCGGGACGGCTCCCTGCTGCTCAAAGGTGTGCAGTCCGGCATTGACGGCTATGACGGCAACGGCGCATCCGTCATCAAGACGGTCGCCGGCAAAAAGATCGGCTTCTTCGGCATCACCACAACCGAAACCGCCTACAAGACAAACCCCAACAACCTGAAGGGCACGACATTTGACAGCGAAACGGAAACCGCCCAGGCGCAGGCCGATGCACTGAAGGCTGCGGGCGCGGACCTGGTGGTCGGCATTATGCATGTCGGCATTGATGCCTCCAGCGATCCGACCAGCACGAAGGTTGCTCAAGAGACAACCGGCATCGATATCATTCTGGACGGCCACAGCCACAGCCTGGACAATGAGCAGGTCAAAAACAAAGACGGCAGCAAGACCGTCTATATTGACCAGACAGGCACCGGTGCGGCCAATGTCGGCGTGTTGCAGATCAGCTTTGACGCCAACGATCAGCCCACCATCACCTCGGAAAATGAAACGCCTGCGGATTTCGGCAAGAAGTTCAAGGCAGATCAAAAGGTTACGGCTGTTTATGACGAAGCGGACAAGGCGTTGGATCCGCTGCGCAAGACCGTTATCGGTAAAACCGAGAACACCCTGTATGGCGGCACCTATGAGGGCCAGAATGTCTGCCGCGCGGATGAAACCAACCTCGGCAGCCTGATCGGCGACGCCATGGTCGATAAGGCCGCGCAGCTGGTCCAGGGCCGCAGCGAATACGCCTCCACACCGATCGTCGCCCTGGAAAATGGCGGCGGCGTGCGCACCACGCTTCCGGCCGGCGACATTACCGTCGCGGATGTGAACACGGTTTTGCCGTTTGGCAACACCCTTTCTGTAAAAGAAGTCACGCCTGCTATCCTCTATAAGGCGCTGGAAGTCGGCGTTTCCGGCGTCTATCAGGACGGCAAGCTCGCTGCAGTCGGCGGATTCCCGCAGGTCGGCGGCATGCGCTTTGAGTTCGACATTGCCAACCAGAACTTCGACGCAACGACCGGCCAGGAAGGCAGCCGCGTCACAAAGATTGTGCTGCTAAATAAAGACGGCTCCGACGGACAGGTTCTCAGCCGCACCGATAATACCACCAAGCTGCTGCTGGCTTCCAATGATTTCACGATTGCCGGCGGCGATGGCTTCACGATGCTCAGCGGCCTCAAGGCCGTGGCGGAAAGCGACGGCCTGGACACGATTGTGCAGGATTACATCACGAATCTGACCGAGCAGGGCAACGGCAGCTTCCGTTATGACAGCAACGACCGCTGCGTGATTCTGAATCACGGCATGCCGGTCACGCCCTATACGGGCAGCTTCACGGTCAAGCAGGGTGACTCTGTGCTGGCAAACACGAAGGTTCTCGTCTCTGTGGATGGCGGCGAAAAAGCGACGCTCATGACCAACAGCGACGGCGTTCTGAAGCTCGAAAAGCTCAAAGCAGGCGGACACGCGGTCGAGGTATTTGATGAGAGCGGCAAGAAGATTATGGATGAATTCACCAATAACCTCCTGGGCCTCAACGCAGATGCCAACGACAAGCCGTTTGTCTGCGACACCACCGTCAACGTCACCACCAAGGTGGGGAACACCTATTATGCGCTGGTCACCATGCAGCCAGGCGTCAAGAACGTCAGTTACACCTGCGGCAATGGTTCCATATTGGCGACGCTCGCCAAGGCGCCGACGACCAACCCGGATGGAACGATCAGCTATCTGTTCGGCTACAAAGCGCTGAAAGCTGGCAGCGCCGGTTTGTACCTGACGGTGGACGGCACCACCTATAAACTCTATACCGGTATTGCCGCGTAACGTATAATCCCTCTATTTGTCCATGAAAGAAGCGCCCGGATCGGGATGAACATCATCCTGATCCGGGCGCTTTTGTGGCGAAAACAGAGTTGAACAGCTCCCCAAAAGCATAAAAATACAGCAAGGGCGCGGGTTTTGAAGCCCACGCCCTTGCTGCTAAGAGAGAGGAGAAATCTTTATGAAAACAAACTGATGTTCACTGGACACGCTGCGGTCGGCAGTTCCGCAGCCCGGCTTTGTGTCCCTTGGAACAATTCTAAGTATACGGGAGGGTTGTGAAGAACCGTTGAATGAGTTATGAATGTTCTGTAACGCTTCTGTGCATTTTTTATAACAAACCGCCCGTAAAAAGCCTATATAATTTTATTATAAATGATAACGTTCTGTTTTGCAAGGCGTAAATCACATAAATTTTCAACTATAAAATCTATATTATGCACTTTGACCATAGACAGCGTTCCTTCTATAATAAAAGGTAGGAAATTGTTTCGGGAGGTGTTTTCTTTGCGCTATGCCGTTGGAATTGACATGGGCGGCACCAACATTGCTGCCGGGATCGTAGACACAGACGGCCAAATTGTCGGGCGCGGCTCTGTTCGTACGCAGCAATCCGGTTCGCCGGAAGCACTCTGCGCGCAGCTTGCGCAGGCCGCACAGCTCGCGCTGAAAAACGCAGAATGCGACAGCGAAGCGGTCTGCGGGATTGGCGTCGGCTGTCCCGCGCCGGTGGATCCAGAGGCCGGCCGGTTGCGCTTTTGCACGAACCTGCCGCAGCTTTCGGCGTATCCGATCTGCGAGATGCTGCAGTCACTGACCGGCCTGCCGGTCTATCTGGGCAACGACGCTGACGCAGCCGCCTGGGGGGAGTACAAAGCCGGTGCCTTACGCGGTTATCCAAATTCCCTGACAATCACGCTGGGGACCGGCGTCGGAAGCGGCGTACTGCTGGACGGTCAGCTTTTTCACGGCAGCGGCGGCGCGGGCGCCGAGTTGGGGCATATGGTTATTGAACGCAACGGGCGCCCCTGTTCCTGCGGCCGGCGCGGCTGCTGGGAGGCCTATGCCTCCAAACGCGGTCTGATCGAAACGACCCGACAGGTGATGGAGGCGTATCCCCAGAGCCTGATGTGGGAGATGTCTGGCGGACACATTGGCGGCCGGCTTGCCTTTGACGCCATGCGAGCAGGCGACCCAGCCGGGGCAGCCGCAGTGGATGCCTATATCAATGACCTGGCCTGCGGTTTGCTCAACTGCATCAATATTTTTCAGCCGGAGGCAATCTGCATTGGCGGCGGTTTGAGCAATGAGGGCGACTTCCTACTCGGACCCTTGCAGAAAAAAATGGACGCCAGCATCGCCGGCCGCTGTGGCCAAGCGCCGGTTCATTTGTGCCGGGCCTTGCTTGGCAACGATGCCGGCATTATTGGCGCGGCGCTGCTGGTTCCGGTGGAAATCGGGCTGCCTGTCTTCTAAAAGCTGCGGCCCGCCCGATGCAGCGCTCCCAGCCGTGCAGTCTTCCGAATGTACACAGGTTCCGCTGGGCCGCGGCATTACCGGTCGATTTCCCACTCTGCCAAGCATTTTGCAAATTCATCGTCATTTTTTGGCAAAAACGCAGGCCAGAATAGAATTCCCGGCCTGCGTTTTTATGGATAAAATTCTCGACGCTTGACACGTGTTGCGGCGGCTCAGGCCTTCGCAGCGGTCTGATGCTGGATAAAGTTCCAGGAATCGCGGCACATGTCTTCGATGTTATACTGAGCGGTCCATCCCAGTTCATTCTTAGCCTTGCTGACATCGGCATAGCAGGTAGCGATGTCGCCGGCACGGCGAGGTGCAATCTTATAGTTGACCTTTTTGCCGCTGGCTTTCTCAAAGGCATGGACAATTTCAAGCACGGACGTGCCCTTGCCGGTGCCAAGGTTATAGATCTCACAGCCCTGCACGCTGTCGAGCTTTTCCAGCGCCTTGATGTGGCCGGTCGCCAGATCGCAAACATGGATATAATCGCGCACGCCGGTCCCGTCGGGCGTGTCGTAGTCGTCGCCATAGACGGACAGGCACGGCAGGATGCCGGCCGCCACGCGTGCGACATAAGGCATCAGGTTATTTGGGATGCCGCTCGGGTTTTCGCCGATCAGTCCGGACGGATGCGCTCCGATCGGGTTGAAGTAACGCAGCAGCGCGACCTTCATGTCCTTGTCCGCCACGCAGACATCCTGCAAGATGCGCTCGATCATCACTTTCGTAGCGCCATACGGATTCGTGGTGCCGCCGATGGGCATGTCTTCCTTGAAGGGAACCGGATTATGGCTGCCATACACGGTGGCAGAGGAGCTGAAGACCAGCTGATGCACGCCATACTTGCGCATGAGCTTCAAAAGGACAAAGGTGCCGGTCAGGTTGTTGCTGTAGTATTCGAGCGGTTTTTGAACGCTCTCACCAACCGCCTTTAGGCCCGCAAAGTGAATCACTGCATCGATCTGGTTCTCTGCAAAAACCTTCTCAAAAGCAGCCTCATCGCACATATCGCACTCATAAAACGGAAAATCCTTACCGGTGATGGTCTTGACGGCATCGACTGCCGTCATGCTGGAATTGACAAAGTTGTCCATCACGACAATTCCATAGCCGCTGTTGAGCAGCTCAACGCAGGTGTGGCTGCCGATAAAGCCAGCGCCGCCGGTCACCAATACTGTTTTCATGACAAATCTTCCTTTCATTTACGCACCAGGCATACCGCCGGGCGCAGTCGGGTATTTATTGATCCTGCGCAGGCTTATTGGCCATATATTTGGCGTAAGCGGCGCGCAGCTCCTTGCTTGTCTCCTCCGGGCAGGTGGGGTTGCAGTTTGCCCAGGCGCCGGTCTCGCTGCTGGCGTTAAACTTCTGTTTCTCCGCGCTGCGCATCGGCGGGAAGAACTTGATATGATAGCGCCAGAATGCGCTGTAGTCGCCGCTGTTGACCGGCGCATTGTACATGCACATCATGTACGGGAAGCGGTAATCAAAAAGGTTATCCATCATGCCGACGGTGTCGCGGATCGTGATGCCCAACAGGTCCTTTTCCGCATCCGTCAGATCGGTCATATACGCGACCGGGCGGTTCGGCATGATATAGACGCCATACGGATAATCCGTATAAAACGGCAGATAGACGGTGAAGGCGTCGTTTTCAAAAATGACGCGCACCTGCGCCTTTTTTTCATTTTCCAGCATGTCGGCGAACAGGCTCCTGCCGTTTTGTTCGTAGTATTCCCGCGCGCTGGCGGTTTCCACCTGCAGGCGCTTCGGAATGAACGAATAGCCATACATCTGTCCGTGCGGGTGGGGCATGGTTACGCCCACCACATCGCCGCGGTTTTCAAACGGGAACACATACTTGATCTTTTCGTCCGCCGCCATCTTTTGGAAGCGCTCGCACCACAGGTCCACCAGCTTGCGCATATGGCTGTCAGAAAGTTCCGGCAGCGTTGTGGTGTGACCGGGAGAATAGAGAATCACCTCGCACTTGCCGTAGTCGGGGGCAACCTTGAAGAAATCGGTTGCCACATTGTCAGGCGCCGGCGGATTCTGAGTTAACGCCGGAAAGTCGTTGTCGTATTCCAAGACTTCATAGTCCGGCACATTGCCAAAACTTGGGCAGAAGGGGCAGTAATCCTTCGGCATCTGCGGGCGGTTCTGGCGGTTGCTGGCAATCATGTGCCAGTCCTGCAAAAGCGGGTTCCATCTGAGTTCAGCCATAATGCAAAACCTCCATATTATGATTGATATGATTTTCGTTTGCTTCTCAAATTGTTGCTTGCCAAAAGTCAACCGCGCCTTTTACAGCAGCTGTACGCCGCCAACCGGCCGGATGCGCAGAATGTGGCAGGAGCCTTCGCCGAGATAGGTATCCATTTCCTGGGCAAAATGATGGACCTGCTTCTCCGGCACAAAAGCCTGCACCGTCCCGGCAAACCCGCCGCCATGGACGCGCCACGCGATGGAATCTTTCTGCGCCGCGCTCTGCGCGTAATGCGCGATAAGCCCCAGCGCCACGGAGACCGCCTGCTGGTCGGGGTGCGAAGCGCTGTAGATATTTTGCAGATACATGAAAGAAGAGAAACCAGAGGCGCGCACCAGCTGCCGGAACACATCAAACTGACCGCGATTCAGGGCCGCCGCCTCTTCCTGCACGCGGCGGTCCTCGTCATAAAAATGCATGGCGCGCAGCACGGGACGGTCGCCGACCGCCTGACGCAGCTCGGGAATACGGGAATAAAAGGTCTCTTCCGGCACCTCGCTGAGGACTTCCTTGCCAAAATGCCTGGCCACCTCACCCATTTCGCGCGGGATGGCCGCATAATCGTCCACCAGGTCGGCATGGCTCGCATGCGTGTCCACGATGCAAAGTGCATAGCCGCTCTCCGCAAAGTCAAATTGCAGACGCTTTGCAACCGGGTTTTCCTTGTCCAGAAAATCGATCTCTACAAAGCCGCCGATGCTGCTGGCCGCCTGGTCCATCAGGCCGCTGGGCTTGCCAAAATAGACATTTTCCGCATACTGGCCGACCTGAGCAATCTTCATGGCAGTTTCCTTGTGGTCGCAGAACAGGTCATTGAGGATATTGCCGATCAGGACTTCAAACGACGCGCTGCTCGAAAGTCCGCTGCCGCTCAAAACCTGGCTCGTTGTGTAAGCGTCAAAACCGCCAATCGTATACCCCAACTCCGTGAATTTGGCCGCAATGCCGCGGATCAGGGCGGCGCTGGTGTTTTCCTCTGACTTGTGGACAGAAAGGTCGGAAAGATCCACCTCGTCCTGCGGGTACCCCTGGGATTTCACACGAATCACCCCGGCGTCGTTGCGCGCGACAATGGCAATCACATCCAAATTTACGGCCGCTGCCAGCACATGGCCGCGCTGGTGATCCGTATGGTTGCCACCAACCTCGGTGCGGCCCGGCGCGCTGAACACAGAGACGTCGCGATCCGCGCCAAAGAGGGAGGCAAAACCGTCCAGCGCCTCCGCATAGCGCTGCGCCTGCCGCTCGCAGTCCGCATCGTCGCATGCGTAAATATGCCTTATTTGCTCATAGAACCTGCCCATCAAAAAGGCCTGCTTGGCTTCTGACAATTTCATGAAAACCCCTCCCGATTTTCGCAGTATTTCGCCGTTTTTCGCTTTGCCGCGCTTGTTATGCGCAAAAAGCGAAAAAGCCGTTTTTCTTTTTTATCTTAACCCGGTTTGCAGGTTCCCGCAAGCACAGAATTCGTCTAATTTATGGACAAATATTGCATATGCATACTTTTGTAGAAATTCACAGAACATGGAAATCAGATTTGTGAACTTTGCGGGGCTTTTTTTGTCGAACCGCGGAAAAGGGATTTCCCGCCAAGAATCATGGAGAATGCCGGTGCGGGGTTTCCGTATCCATTTTCAAAGGCAACCCTGCCGGCGCGCCGATTTCAATTTTTATTGTATACGGTTTGGCCGGAAATGTAAATCACCGATTGTCCATGAAAGATGCACAATTTATCGCACATGCACAAAAGGGAACTTTTATCAGGGTCGGTGATTTCCAAATTCGCGCCATGGTTTGAGGATACAACTGGAAAATGAAAGAAAAATGTAGTATACTCATTATCATGCGGATTCTTTTCACAGGGGTATGTTTTGGGTACAGGTGAGGAAGCCTGTAAAGGGGGAATTTTCATGCAAAATGCTGCGGCGGTCCCAGGCAAGGCTTTGCGGATTGTCCTGCCTGCGGTGTTGTGCACACTATTGTGGGGCAGTGCGTTTCCATTCATCAAGATGGGATATGCGCAATTTCAGATTACAGGTCCATTCCCGGAAATTCTGTTTGCCGGGCTGCGGTTTGCGCTGGCGGGTGTCCTGGTGCTGCTTGTGCAGACCATCCGGCTGCGCCGGGTGCCGGTACCGCCACGCGGCAGCTGGTGGCCGGTGCTGCGGCTGGGCCTGGTCTTCACGGCGGGGCAATATCTGTTTTTCTATCTGGGCCTGGCCCACACCACGGGTGTCAAAGGCTCCATCATCCAGGGGCTGAGCACCTTTATTACAGTGATTTTGGCGCATTTTCTTCTGCGTGGGGACGACCGGATCACTGTGAAAAAGGCGTTGGGGTGCCTGGTGGGCTTTTGCGGTGTCGTGCTGGCAAACCTCGATGGCGCCACAGGCGGCTTCTCTTTGTTCGGCGAGGGTTTTATGATCATTGCCACCGTGATGTTTGCGGCGGGCACCCTCATGAGCAAAAGCGTCACCCGCACAGTAGATTCGTTTTGCGCCACCGGGTGGCAGCTGCTCTGCGGCGGGCTGGTGCTGGTGATTGTCGGTTTTGCGGGCGGCGGGCGCCTTTCTGCGCCGCAAAGTCCGGCCGGCTGGGGCATTTTCCTGTATCTGGCGGCTCTGTCGAGCGTGGCGTTTGGCCTGTGGACCACGCTGCTGCAAAAGTACTCCGCCGGCCGTGTGGCGGTGTATAATTTCCTGACGCCCCTGTTTGGCGTGATGCTTTCGGCACTGTTGCTCGGTGAACAACTGGGCGGCTGGAAGCTGTTTGCTGCGGTCGGGCTGGTGTGCGCCGGCATTCTGCTGGTGAACCTACCGCAGCGCGTGGGCACGCGGGGACGCCTCATGAACCAAAACAAGCTTTGACAAAACCATGATTTTATGCAAAAATAAGGTTAGAAAGAGAGGAGGCGGCTGGGTGTTCAAAAAAGGAAGGAGGAAGGGGTGCGTGTCTCTTCTCGCGCACAATCTCTCGCTCCCCTATACCGAGCAGCCCATCTTTATCCGTCTGATTAAGCGCTTTATCGTGCACGACCTGGGCAGGGCTGCCGCTTCTCTAGCATACTATATGCTTTTTTCCCTCTTCCCGACTCTGATCCTCGTGACGATGGTCTTGGACGCCTTTAACCTGCACCTGTTTGTCACGGATCTTTTGCGCGGTTTCATTCCGGCAGAAATCTTAAATGTCCTTTCATCGTATATGGAGTCACTGCCCAAAATCGACAACAGTGTGTCCAATTTGTCCTTTTTAATTGGCAGCATCCTGCTGCTGATTTATTTTACCATGCGCACGATGAATTGCCTGCTGCGCAGCCTGCGTATCGCTTATGGCTACCAGCTCAAACGCTCGCCGCTGCGAAACCAGCTCAGCGTTTTTCTCTCCACGCTGCTCATGCTGATTGGCATTCTGGTTGTGCTGACGCTTTTGACCATCAGCCGCGGCATGCTCGAGGCACTCACGCCTGTGCTGCATCTGAGCAAGGCCGGCATCAGCACTTGGAATGCGCTGCGGTTTGTAATTCTGGGTGGGATTCTGTTTGCCATTCTGTTCTGCCTTTACTATCTCTCCCCCGGCCGCAAGTATAAGCCGCTGAGCGTACTGCCGGGGACGCTGATTGCCCTGGCCTCGTGGCTGATCTTTTCCATCATCTACGCAAGTTATGTGGAAACCGTCGGCAACGGCAGATATTCCATGCTGTATGGCGCACTGGGCACTGTGGTGATCCTGCTGCTGTGGTTATATTGCAGCGGATTCGTGTTGCTTATCGGCGCAGAAATCAACGGCATTTATCTGGAAATGCGCGCGGAGATGGCGGAAAAGAAGGTAAAGGTGCCGCAGTACCGATACCTGTGGCAATGCGGCTGGATCAAATACCGCGACTGGAAAAAGGGAACCCATTTGTAAGCAAGGCCGGCCTTATGAGGGGCTGGCAAATACATAGACGCATCGTTCGTTGTATAAACATTGGAAGGTAGGAGCGGCATGGCGCCAATCGGGCCTGTGCTTGTTCCAGTTTGAAAGCGGAAGAGACCGCAAAGGAGTATGATTATGGAAGAAAAAGCAAAAGTGTACTTCACAAACATGCACACCAAGTTCGGCGACACGCTGCAAACAAAGCTCGAACGCCTGCTGCACCAGGCGGGGATCGACAACATCGATTTTACAGACAAGTTCACTGCCATCAAGATCCATTTCGGTGAACGTGGAAATCTGGCATTTTTGCGTTCCAACTATGCCCGCACAGTGGCGGATGTGGTCCGCAAGCTGGGCGGCCGGCCTTTCCTGACCGACTGCAACACGCTCTATGTGGGCGGCCGCAAAAATGCATTGGAACATCTGGAAACCGCTGCACTCAACGGCTACACGCCCACGCAGACCGGCTGTCAGATTCTCATCGGCGACGGCCTGAAGGGCACGGACGAGGCCCTGATTCCGGTCGAAGGGGGCGAATACGTCAAGGAAGCAAAGATCGGCCGCACCATCATGGATGCCGACGCGATCATCTCGCTGAACCACTTTAAGTGCCATGAAATGGAAGGAATCGGCGGTGCGATCAAAAACATCGGCATGGGCTGCGGCTCACGCGCCGGTAAAATGGAAATGCACAACGCCAGCAAGCCTTATGTCAAAACCGAGCTGTGCGTCGGGTGCGGCCAATGCGCGCGCATCTGCGCACACGATGCGCCCACCATCGTAGACCACAAATGCACCATCGATCATGACAAATGCGTGGGCTGCGGCCGCTGCATCGGCGTCTGCCCGAAGGACGCCATCTGCACCACAGATGACGAGACAAACGAAATTCTGAACAAAAAGACGGTGGAATATGCCTGGGCCGTTCTGCATGACCGGCCGCAGTTCCACATCAGTCTTGTGGTGGATGTCTCCCCCTTCTGCGACTGTCACGCAGAAAACGACCTGCCCATTGTGCCAAACATCGGCATGTTCGCATCCTTTGATCCGGTGGCGCTTGATCAGGCGTGCGCCGACGCTGTGCTCGCGCAGGATGTACTCCCCGGCTCCCTGCTGGACGGCAAAGTCAAGCGCGGCGACGACTACTTCACAGCGCTGTTCCCGGACTGCCACTGGCATGCCATCATTGAGCACGGCAAAAAAATGGGTCTGGGCACCGATCAATATGAACTGATCACCGTCAAATGAAACCGGCCAGCGCCGTAGCGGGCGACAGTCTGCCTCTATTTTCTTGCTTTTCAGTACATGTTTATCACCTCCGCAGTCGGGCAAACTAGCTGCGGGGGTGATTTTTCATGCAACCAGAATCCACAAATAATACCAACCGCCGGCACGGCATCAGCTCCGCGCCCGCCAACCAAAAGCCGGACGACACAAAAGGCAATGCGCCCGACGAGGGCAAGTGGGAAGACTGGCTGGACGTGGAGCGCCCAATTCCGCCCTGGCCGTTCCAACGTCCGCTTTAACATGCCACAGGCGTATTGTCATCCGCAGTACGACGACCCGGAAATGCAGGCCTATTGCGACGCCCTGCCGCCAAGGGTGCAGGATTTTCTGGCGCGCTCCGGCTCCGCGCCCACAACGCTTGGAGAGCTGATGGAGGTCGCTGAACATCTACGCCAGGCCCTATAAGCCGGGCAACAAAGCCGGGGCCGCCGAACGCTCTGTGTGCGCTTTCGGGAGCATACCGGCAAAAGCAAAGGCCCGCCTTGTCAAACGTCTCTATTCGTCAGCCCACATGTTTCACCTGATACCGCGGCTCAACTTCTTTCGGGCATCATCCGCTTAACATGCAAAAAGGCTCCACGCAATTTTCAAAGATTGCATGGAGCCTTTGGCATATTCAAATTTAGACGACCTGCCAGGGGTTGGCAGCGCCGGTCTCAAAATAAATGCAACTCCGGATGGAATTCTCCACCATGTCGCTCACCGCCTGATCTGTGTAAAACGCGGTGTGCGGTGTGACGATCACATTCGGAAACGCCCGCAGCAGGGCCAGCTCCCGGTTTGGCAGCGGCTTATCCTGCAAATCATTGTAATAAAGCCCCACCTCATGCTCGATCACGTCAAGCGCTGCGCCGCCAATTTTCCCCTGTTCCAGCGCATCAATCAGCGCGGCGGTATCCACCAGCGAACCGCGGCCCGTATTCACCAGCAGCGCGTCCGGCTTCATATAGGAAAGCGTCTGCGCGTTAATCAAATGATATGTATCCGCATTGGCGGGCAGGTGCAGCGTAACGACATCACTCCGGCGCAGCAGCGTTTCCAGCGGAACATACTGGGCAAAGGGCTTCACATCCGCATTTTCGTGGCGGCTGCAGGCGAGCATGCGGCAGCCAAACCCTGTCAGGCGGGCGATGACCATGCGTCCGATGCGGCCGGTGCCGACAATGCCGACCGTCAGATTCGGCAGCTCGCGCCCCTGCATCCCCGCAAGGCTGTAATTTTGCACATCCGCATGGCGGCAGATGGACTTGACACGCCGCACTGCCATCAGAATCAGCATCAGCGTATAATCCGCAACGCTGTGGGGCGAATAGCTGATATTGCCCACGTGCATCCCGATCTGCTTTGCGTACGCCGTATCAATGTGATCGTATCCGATTGTGCGCGTAGAAATATACCGCACGCCCGCATTCCAGAGTGCGTCCAGCGTCTGCGCAGAAATGGGCGTCGTGATAATGCTGATGCACCGGCTCCCCTTCGCCAGATATGCGCTTTCCGGCGTCGGCGCGCCGTCTATCAGGTTCAATTCTACACCGTATTGCTCTCCAAATTTTTTGTAATAGAATTCTTCGTCATCCCGCCGGCAAAATATGGTGATGCGCATGCCGCTGCCCCCTTGTCAATTGTCTTAAAGTTCCTGTTTCATTATACCGCTTTACAGCCGGAATGCAAGGCGTCAAAAAAGCCGCCGCCCTCCACGTCCAAGTGGAAAGCGGCAGCCTTTTTCCGTACATGCAAATGCAGAAACCTTATTCTTGAAAGAAGGAATCCACGTATGTTTCCATCGCTTGATTGAGCAGCGCCTCAACAGAATCGAACTTTGTCTTTGCCAGGAAGGACGTATCCTCCAGCTTCTCCAAATCATCAAGCGTTTTCACATCGCCCTTGCACGCTGCCAGGAAATCCTGAAGCGTCGCAAACTCTGTATATGCCTGCAAGAAAGAATCATTGAGCAGATCTTCCAGCGCAAAGTTTTTTTCCAAAGCGCTGGTCATGGCCGTCAATTCCTCAAATTGCTCGAACATACCCTTTTCGCGTGGCTGGTTATTCTCCATGTCATTACCTCCATCCAATGGGATGCCCCATTGCATCAATAATAGGAAAAGTTCTTGTTTTTAATAGTATACAGGATTGCTGAGAGAAAAGCAAGCAAAATTTGACGCAGCTTCAGCTGCAATCATCCGCAGGCGGCTCTGCATCGTCCTCGCAGACTTGGTCCGCCAGGTGCAGCGCCAGATGCATCACGCCCTGCCGGTCCGGCCGCGTATCGCGCAGCAGCTCGCTGTCGTCTGCCAGATTGCCCCACACCGAAAAGCGGCCGTCGTCCTGCAAAACCACTTCCAGCTCCAAATAGGGGACATAATCTTCCACCCGAAAATCCGGGCGATCTCCAAAAAACAATTCCGCCGCGCGGAACCGGCGTTCTCCACGGAAAAATAAACGCTTCATGGCCGCACCCCCAAAGCTGGCAGCACACAGTCGACAAACTCCGCGCCATGATGGCAAAACTGCGAAGCAGCAACTGTTCGGCATTCGCCTGTCAGCGTGACGCCAGTCACATCCGGCGCGCCATGGAGCGTCATATCCAGCAAGGCAGCCATCGGCATGCGGACCATCTCGACGACTTCTTCCCCGGGCGCAAAAGCTGGAGACGGATTTGCGTACAAATAGATGTGGCACAGCTCGCGGTCCATGGAGCCGCCGACAATCGGCTCTTCTTCTTTGCCCGTACCCAAAAACCGCAGGTCCCTCTCCGCCAGGCGCAGGCCGATTTCCTCGCTCGTCTCACGCAAAAGTGCCTCCATCGGTTTTTCGCCCGCACTGATATGGCCGCCCACGGCAATGTCATAATAGCCGGGATATGCTTTTTTAAATGGGGCACGTTTTTGAAACCATACCCAAAGGTCATCCGGCTGCTGCGAAACCACCCAGCAATGCACCACTGCGTGCCACAGTCCGCGCGCATGGACGTCGGCACGTTCTGCCTGGCCGACCGGCTGGCCGGCGGCATTATAAATCGTGAGATATTCGGGCATAACAAACCCCCGCTTTTCCTATTTTCCCCAGTATACCAAACCCCTCGTCAAAATACAAGCCCCGCAACATTGCATGCGGCGCCCTGTGCAACACAGGGCGCCGCATGACGGTATAAGAAGATGAGAGAATGAAAAAAGGAGTAAGCAAATTTAGAAGAGGTGAACCGCCATAATCAGGCCGCAGAACACAATCGATACCATGGAAAGCAGCTTGATTAAGATATTGATCGACGGGCCGGACGTATCCTTGAAGGGATCGCCGACTGTATCGCCGACTACGGCGGCTTTATGGGAATCGCTGCCCTTGCCCCCGAGATTGCCCGCCTCAATGTACTTTTTGGCGTTATCCCAGGCGCCGCCGGCATTGGACATCATGACGGCGAGGATAAAGCCACAGGCAGTCGCACCGGCCAGCATTCCGCAGACACCATTGACGCCAAGGATCAGCCCCACCACAATCGGTGCGGCCACCGCAATCAGCGCCGGGGGCAGCATTTCACGCTGCGCAGAACGCGTGCACATATCCACACACGTCTCATAATCCGGTTCCGCCGTGCCCTCCAGAAGGCCTTTGATCTCACGGAACTGGCGCCGTACCTCCATCACAATACTTTGCGCCGCATTGCCAACCGCAGACATGGTGAACGCCGCAAACAAAAACGGCAAAGCCGCGCCAATCAGCAGGCCCACCAGGACGGCGGGATTTGTAATCGTCAGGTCAAACGAAAAATTCGGGTCGCGCACCTGGACTTCGCTGATATATGAGGCAATCAGCGCCAGCGCTGTCAGTGCCGCGGAGCCAATCGCAAAGCCCTTCCCCGTTGCGGCCGTTGTATTGCCCAGGCTGTCGAGCGCATCGGTACGCTCGCGCACCTCCTCGCCGAGTTCTGCCATCTCCGCAATGCCGCCGGCATTGTCCGCCACAGGTCCATAAGCATCTGTGGCCAGGGTGATGCCCAAAGTGGACAACATGCCCACCGCAGACAAAGCGATGCCATATAACCCGCTTGCATACGATTGCGCGCCGCCGGAGCAGAAATAGCTCACCAAAATGGAAACGGCAACGATAATCACCGGCGCCAGTGTGGAAAACATGCCCAGGCTTAGGCCGCTGATAATCACCGTCGCGGCTCCGGTCTTGCTTGAATCCGCCAGCTTTTTCAGCGGGCGGTAGGAATCACTCGTATAATACTCCGTAAACAGCCCAATGACCACGCCTGCCGCCAGGCCGGAGATCACCGCGCCATAGATGCCGATATTTTCCTTGCCCAGCCCAAACCAGACCAGTGGGAACGCCACAACCGCAATCAACACCGCGGCAATCCACGTGCCGCGCCGCAGCGCTGTGAGCAGGTTTTTCTGACTGGCGCCCTCTTTTGTCTTGACAAAAAACGATCCAATAATCGACGCGATGATGCCGATGGCCGCCATGGCCATGGGGATGGAAATTCCCTCGAAACCATATCCCGCAGCCACAGCCAGCGACGTTGTCGAAATGATGGCCCCGACATAGGATTCATACAGGTCCGCGCCCATGCCCGCCACATCGCCGACGTTATCCCCGACGTTGTCCGCAATCACGGCCGGGTTGCGCGGGTCATCTTCCGGGATGCCGGCTTCCACCTTGCCAACCAGATCCGCGCCCACATCGGCAGCCTTCGTAAAAATGCCGCCGCCAACGCGCGCAAACAGTGCCATGCACGACGCGCCCATGCCAAAAGTCAGCATCGCGCTGCCGATGGCCTGCGCCTGCGCGGCTTCAATCTGCGCCTGCGTCGCATTGGCCGCCAAACCTGCCAAGCGGCTGACATCGCCATAATACCACTGCAGGAAGAAAAACCAGACGGATAGATACAAAAGCCCCAGGCCGACCACCACAAAGCCCATCACACCACCGGCGGAAAAAGCCACCTTCAGACCGCCGTTGAGACTGCTTTGTGCCGCATGCGCGGTACGCGCATTGGCCGAAGTCGCAATGCGCATGCCGATAAAGCCCGACAGGCCGGATACAAAGCCGCCCACAACAAAGGCCACCGGCACAAAATAGCTCATTATACCCAACACCGCCATAATCAGCAGCAGCGCAAATACCACCAGGAAGAAAATCGCCACGCCGATATACTGGCGTTTTAAGTACGCATTTGCCCCGCGCCGCACGGCCTGTGAGATCTGCCGCATCCGCTCGGTTCCCTCATCCGCCTGTTTGACGCGCCACGCCAAAAAGGCTGCAAACAATAACGCCGCCACTGCCCCGATCGGGGCCAAAATCACCAGCATAAACGCTCCCCTCCATCCGCGACTCTTTGGCGCTCAACCACCAAGTTTAATTTTATTATAAACGGATTCTTATCGATTGTAAATAGATTTTATGCGTGTATTGAAAAACTTTTATGATACATTTATAAGGCTTGCATAAATCTTGACTTGCAGACTACAGAAAAGACCTGTATACTTAGCGTTGAAATGCATCTGTCTGCGGAAAGGAGGGACGGACTTTGGAATTGCCAAACGATCCGGTCATTCTGCTCAGCTTAGTGAATATGCATCTGCGGGACGAGTGCCCGACGCTTGCGGAGTTCTGCGCGCGTTACGGCGCCGATCAAAAGGCGCTGGAGGCAAAGCTCGCACAGATCGATTACCATTATGACGCGGCGCACAACCAGTTTGTATAAGATCGAAAGAGGCCATTGAACGGCGGCGAACAGCAGCGGCCGAAAAAATAGATGCCCGCCATATGGCAAGCGTACATCCAAACGTTGCCCCACGAAGAACAAGCACAGATTGGGCGGCACAACCGCTTGAGAAAGCCGGGATACAGTCCCGCCCGTACCGGTCAAAGGATTTCTATGGGGCAAAAATGCCCGCGGCATTTCTCCCTGAGAGAACCGCGGGCATTTTACATTTCAAGAACAGGAAATTTTATTTGCAGATTTTGGAGGTTCCATAAAAGATCAGCGCCAACATGCCGGGGCCGACGTGCGCGCCAATGATCGGGCCAACTGGCATGGTGAGGATCTGTTTGACATAGGGAAAGCGCGTGCGGACTTGATCCGCCAGCTCGGCAGCCTCTTCCGCCACGTCGCCGTGGCCGATGACAATGGTCCCGTTGTCTTCCGGGACAGCAAATTTCTCCATGGAGGTCAGCAGGAACTCCTGGGCGCGCTTTTTGCCGCGGCACTTTGCCACGGTCTGGAGTTTGCCCTCATAATTAACCACGAGGATGGGCTTAATTTGCAAAGCAGAGCCCAGAGCCGCCGAAGTCGCGGAAATGCGGCCGCCGCGGCGCAGGTGGTCGAGGTCATCGACTTTAAAGCAGTGACAGACCCGCTGGCGGTTGGCTTCGGTCCAGTCGATCAGCTCCTGCATGGTGGCACCCGCCAGGCGGCGCTTGGCTGCGGTATAGACCAACAGGCACTGGCCGACCGAAGCACACAGCGTATCCACACACACCAGGCGGCGGTCCGGGTATTTTTGCCGCAGCTGCTCCATGCAGCGCTGCGCCACCTGATAAGTGCCGCTCAGGCCGGAGGTAAAGCAGAGATAGAGCACATCCTGCCCGGCTTGCAGATATTTTTCAAAATATTCAAAATAGACTGTTTCATTGATTTGCGAGGTGCGCGCGAACTTGCCTGCGCGCAGCGCACCGTAGAAAAAGGGAACGGAAAAATTGTCATCAAAATAGGCGAAGTCATACGGCTTCCCATCAATATCCAGCGGCATCGGAATGACCGCCACGTCGAGCTCCTGGGCAAGCGTCCTGGACAGCTCCGCTGTCGCATCTGTCAGCAGCACGTAATTTTCCATTGTTTTCGCCTCTCCTGTCTTTGCATATTCGGATTCATCCGGTTTTTTTGCATCGGCACGGCCGGAACGCATGCCTCAAAGTCAAGGCCATGCTCCAAACGCGTTTGCCTGGTTTTTCATCAGACGGTTTCTATAAGCATAACAGAAAAAAGCCGGTTTGACAAATGTTTCGTTGCAGGACGGCTCGACGCCTTGCGCCGCGCTGTGCCGCCGGCCGGAAAACTGCCTCAAAAGCCTGACGGATGCTCTGCCAAACGCGCAAATCGACGAAAAATTGGGGACGCTTTTCTTTGATTCTCAGGGCGACACGACACCTCATGCAAATCGTCCGTTTTTCCGACAAAGCACCATGTTTGTCTATTCAGTCCGCGCGAAAAATTGTATATAGTAGTAGATGGAATCATGTAATAACAATTTAGAATGGTTCCCATGGCTGCCAGACGGCTGTGGGGAGCCATTGACCACATCGCAGGGCATACAGGCAAGCGGAATGGCAGTCGAATCCGGCGGCTGCTTTTTTGCGCTGCTCGGCTTGCGGCCGAAAGCGTGCTTCTGCGGTGTGCTTTTGTGAATGGTCGTATATGATGCAGGAGGGTGATCGCTTGAAATCGAAATCAGATGCCATGGCGCGGACGCTCATCAGCGCTGCGGTGGACAAGGGCCTGAACGACATTGCGCGCGACCCAAAACGGAGTATCCGGCAGCTCGTTGATTTGGGCACATTTTTTGCAAAGGGCCGGTTTCAGCGGTACTTCTTCGACATTTTTGGCGAGATACTGCACAATGACAGCAGCCCCTATTATGACTTGGTGGCGGGTATGGTGGCGGACGTGGACCGCAAGCTGCTCAAGACCTTTGGCATGAATCTGATCTACAACGGCTGGACTGTGGGCGCCAAAACCGTGCGCAAGGTAGAGGCGGAGACCGGGTGCAATGTGCCGTGGACGCTTTTGCTGGCGCTGGAAGATACCAGTGATAAAACGCTGGCGGACGTACAGGCCGTGATTGACGCCAGCCACGCAGCGGGGATTTTCAGCTACATGTTCTTTTGTACGCCGGGCTGCGACCCCACTGCGCTGTCGGGCATTTTGCAGCACAACCGCACCTGCGCTTTTCTGCTGTTTTTGGAACCGGCTGCGGTCAGCCCGGATCTGTGCGCGCTGGTGTTGGAATCGAAAAACGCCTTTTTATTGGTGAACATGCGCGCGCCCGGCTTTGCCGAAAAGGCGGCCATGCTGCGAGAAACCCACTGCCTGTTTGGGGCCTCCTACCCCTATCACGCGGCGGATGCCGAGACGATCCGCTCTGGCGCGCTGGCAGCGCAGGCCACAGCGGTGAAAGCGCCGTTTCTATTTTTCGTTGCGCAGCCGGATTGCCCGATGCCGGTACAAAAAGACATCTGTGCCTATACGATGCAGACGCGCCAGGCGCCGGCCGATCCCATTCTCTATATTGATCTATATTCGGACCTGACCTACATCGGTGATGTCATCTCCTCAGAGCCATCCTGCGTACGCATCACAGACAGCAACCGCAAACCGTTGACGCCGGATGATTTCCGGCCTTTCCCGGAGCAGTGGCCTTTCCGGCAAGAAAGTCCGGAACAGATAATGACGTTTCTGCAACAGCAGGCCACAAAGACAAAAAATGGCTAAATATTGCGAAGGCAGGCGCCGTGTTCAGGCGGAGTCCTGCCTTTTGTTTGCAATCGGATACAGTTGTAGCGTCAAACTGCGCAATAGGAGGGCAGTCACAAAAACGCTGACAGCGGGATTTTGAACGAGAAATTTGAGAAAGAGAGCGGAGACACATTGCAGGGGCTTTTATGTTTTGATTACGACATGACGCTGCTCGATCACGCAACTTGGCGTGTGCCGGAAAGTACGCTGCGGGCCATCTCGCAGATGCGGCCGAACTGGAAAATCGTGATGGCGACTGGCCGCGACATGCGCCAGCCGGAAAGCCGAGGGGGCCTTTCGATCATCCGGCCAGATGCACTGATCCATATGAACGGCGCACAGGTTTGGGCAGACGGACAGATTCTGTACGAATTTTCCTGGCCGTGCGATTTGCAATGCCGTCTGCTCAAATTTGCGGCTGCGCATCACATCTGTGTCAACACCATCCTCGACGGGGTCTATTATACGACCGATCCGGACAGGTTGCAGTACCTGATCTATAACACTTCCCGCAATGCAGCCCTTTCGATTCGCCCTGCCAGTGCACTCCATGACAAGCCTGTCAACGCACTGTCCATGCTTGGTACGCCAGAGCAGGCGGCCCTTTTGGAGCAGTCCTTTCCACAGGTGCGCGTACCGCTTTTTGCGCACAAGCAAGGCGCAGACATCATCCCCCAGGCACTTTCCAAAGCCCAGGGCATGCGTCATCTGCTCGATCATTACCGCCTGACCTTTCAACAGGTGATCTTTTTCGGCGACAGCGGCAACGACCTGGAACTGATCCGCGACGCGGGTCTCGGCATCGCCATGGGCAACGCCATCCCGGAAGTGAAGGCGGCGGCGGACTACGTGACCGACCCCATCGACCAAGACGGCGTCTGGAATGCGCTGCGGCATTTCCAGCTGCTTCCAAAATAAAAAGCATACTTCGGACGGACCTCTACACACGCAAAAGTGTGCAGAGGTCCTTTTTGTTTCAGGACTGGTCGACTTTCCATTACAAAATGCGCCATCAGTTGATGCCGGTTCAAAAATGTACACCCGATTCATATATTTCAAAATGGAGACGCTCGCTCCCTCTCCGAGCTCAAAGCAAATTGACAACTGACAACCTAGATGATAAAATAGAGTTGTCAATTTTCTGCTTGACGGGAGGGCAAATGAAATTGAAACATTCCTGTACCACGCCGATTTATGCACAAGTTGCCTACGATATTGCCGCGAAAATTGCCGCTGGCGATGCCGATTTTCAGGAAGGGCGGCGGCTGACCGGACGCTCCCTGATGGGTTCGCAGTATGCGGTATCCTCTGAAACCATTCGCCGGGCGATGCGGCTGCTGGCGGATATCGGCGTTGTCCAGATCCAGCAAAATTCCGGTGCAATCGTGAAGTCCCGCCATCATGCCGTGGAATATCTCGCGCAATACCAGGCGGATAAAGATTTGTTGGCGCTCAAGGCAGCCCTCTGGAAGTTGACCGCACAACGCGACCAGCTGAATAGGCAGATCAATGAACTGTTTCAAAAGATTATGGACCTCGAAGAGCGTTTTCAGCACAGCGACCAACTGCGCACCTACGAATTTCCGATCAAAAAAGACAGCCCGGCCGCGGGAAAGACCATTGGACAGCTGCAGTTCCGGCAAAATACGGGCGCAACGATCATTGCCGTGCGCCGGAAGGAACAGTTGCAGCTTTCGCCCGGGCCACAGGTCCAGCTGGAGGTGGGGGATGTTTTGATGGTCGCCTGCGATGTCACCGACATCAGCCGTGTGACTGAACTGGTCGGCTAAAGCTATCAAATGGGTAAAGGAGCGTTGCATCATGAAAAAAAGGCTCTTGAGCATCGTGATGACGGTGCTTTGCTGTACGCTCGTGGCGGCTTCTCCACTGGGAACAGCGCACGCTGCGAATACCGGCAAGACCATCAACTTCGCGGATGTCGGTTGGGATTCCGTTGAGCTCAACAATGCCATTGCCGGACTGATTGCGGAAAAAGTCTTTGGCTATACGTGGACAGAGACGCCGGGCTCCACGCCCATCGCCCACGAAGCGTTGATAAGCGGCGAACTCGATGTGAATATGGAGGAATGGACAAACAACATCGCCAACTACACAACGGATTTGCAGGCAGGAAAATTCAAGGAACTGGGCGTGAATTTCGACGACAATCACCAGGGCCTATATATCCCCAAATATGTGGCTGACGCGCATCCGGATCTGAAAACCGTGAAGGATCTGGCCATATATCCGGAGCTCTTCCCCGACCCGGAAAATCCGAGCAAGGGCGTGATTTACGGCGGCATCCCAGGCTGGGGCGCCACACAGGTCATTGAAAATAAAATAAAGGCCTATGGCTTGGACGCTCAATATAATTGCGTACTGCCCGGCAGTCAGGCGGCTCTGGATTCGGTCATCACCTCGGCTTGGGACAAAAAAGAGCCGTTTGTAGCCTATTACTGGGACCCGACGTGGCTGATGGGCAAATACGACTTGGTCCTGCTACAGGACGACCCTTACAATGCCGAAACGTACCAGGAGGGTGTGGGCGCTTTTCCAGCCGTCAAAGTCACGGTGGCGGCCAGCAACCACTTTGCCTCCCAAAACCCGGAAATCTGCACATTCCTTTCAAAATACCACATGTCCTCCGCTTTAATCAGCGAGGGGTTGGCTTATATGCAGGATACCAAGGCTGACCACAACCAGGCGGCTATCTGGTTGCTCCAGCAGCATCCGGAACTGCTTTCGCAATGGCTGACCCCGCAGCAAGCTCAGGTGATGACCGAAAGCCTGCAAAAGACGTCGGACAACACTGCCGGCACCGGCAACTGGCTGACCAGTTTCCCGCTCGTGCTGAAGCCGGATACAGACGCCATCGACAACGCTGTGCGTTCGTTCGCCGCCTGGGCGTCGCCTGTGCTGGACACCATCCAGGGCGGGCTCGGCGGACTGGTGGATGCCTTTCACTGGGTGTTGGAACATATCCCGTGGTTTGTTTTGCTCGCACTGATCTTTGTGGGCGGCTGGCTGTCCCACAAAAAGATCCGCACCGGTATTCTCTATGCCGTTCTGATGGGGGCGGTTGGCGTTGTCGGCCTGTGGGCCGAAATGCTCACCACGCTTTCAATTGTGCTGGCAAGCGTCGTGATCGCGTTGGTAATTGGCCTGCCAATCGGCGTTCTGATCTCCAACTCCATGCGGGCCAACCGCATTGTACGGCCGATTCTGGATACCATGCAGACCATGCCCGTCTTCGTGTACCTGATCCCCGCGTTGCTGCTTTTTGGCCTTGGCAACGCCTCTGCGGTCATTGCAACTGTCATCTATGCAATTGTGCCGGTCATCCGTTTGACGAGTCTCGGCATCCGCCAGGTGGACCCGGAGGTGGTGGAAGCGGCCCGCTCCTTTGGTTCGACGAAAGCGCAGGCGCTGTTTAAAGTGCAGATTCCACAGGCAATGCCAACCATTATGACTGGCGTCAACCAGACGCTGATGATGGCCATGGCCATGGTTGTGACCTGTTCGATGATCGGCGCGCGCGGCCTTGGCATGGAAGTGCTCAACGCTGTGAACCGCATCGAAATTGGCCGCGGCCTGGTCGCCGGTGCATGCGTCGTGATACTGGCGGTGGTGCTGGACCGTCTGACCCAGGGATGGGTAAAAAAGCAGAAAGAGCTGGAGCATCAACTGCCCGACAAAGAAAAAAAGTAAGGAGGGCTTGCCGTGGAAACAGGAGACATCATCATCGAGGCAAGGCATGTCTGCAAATTATATGGCATGAACAAAGCCGAGGCGGCCCGTATGATGGAAGCGGGCGCAGAAAAAGCCGAAGTACAGAAAAAAACAGGCGTTTCCGTGGCCCTGTGGGATATTAACCTCCAAGTGCCGCGGGGCCAGATTTTTGTCATTATCGGGCTTTCCGGATCCGGTAAATCCACACTGGTTCGCTGCTTCAACCGTCTCAACACCCCCTCCTCCGGAAGCATTCTGTTCGATGGGAAAGACCTGGCCACGCTCTCCAAAAAGGAGCTGCTGGCGTTCCGGCGCGCCAAGATCTCCATGGTCTTCCAGTCCTTTGGGCTGATGAGCCACCGGGATGTATTGGGCAATGTCGCTTATGGATTGGAAATCAAGGGGATGCCCAAGGCCGAGCGCGAGCAAAAGGCTCAAAAAGTCATTTCCATGGTCGGTCTGGACGGCTGGGAGCACCAGTCCTGCAGCAACCTTTCGGGTGGCATGCGCCAACGCGTCGGCATTGCACGCGCGCTGGCCTGCGATCCCGAGGTGCTGCTGATGGATGAACCCTTCTCCGCTTTGGACCCATTGGTCCGCCAAGATATGCAATTTGAGCTGCTTCAGATTCAGCGAAAACTCGGCAAAACCGTCATTTTCATCACGCACGACATGGACGAAGCCTTTAAACTGGGCGATACCGTCGCAATCATGCGGGATGGAAAGTTAATCCAGGTCGATACGCCGGAGCAGATGAGCCGGCATCCTGCCAATGACTATGTGGAGGCCTTCATCAACAACGCCAATAAGTCCAAGGTCCTCTCGGTGCGCAACATCATGATTACGCCGACCGTCCTGGTGAAGATTGGGGATGGCGTGGAATATGCCATCCGCGAAATGAACCGCAGCGCCCTCTCCTCCGCCTATGTGGTGGATGGCCGGCTGCATCTGGTGGGCATCCTGACCATCCGGGACGCTTTGCGTGCCCGCAGCGAGCACCTATCCATCCTGGATGTGGTCAAAAAGGATGTGCAGATCGTCAGTCCGGATACACTGGTGGCCGACATCATGCCCATCGCCGCTGAAGCCGCTTATCCCCTGGCGGTGATCGGGGAAGACGGGCAACTGAAAGGGATTGTGACAAAAGCGCAGGTGCTTTCCTCGCTCGTATAGAGCAAAAATCCGCTGGCATTTCTACGCCAACGGAAATGTGACCGATCTGATCGGGGAGGAATCGCTGCCCCGTTCTCCAGTCGGGCGACGGCTACCCTGGGAACGCCGATATTCAATTTTTCCATAAAGACAAAGCCATTGGAAC
>ERZ1090860.51-NODE-51-length-69447-cov-45.202487_pt1 | contig 69447 bp, 77 predicted proteins | sample MGYA00478483_ERZ1090860 | MGnify/ENA primary metagenome ERZ1090860 (study PRJEB33644, sample SAMEA5815741) | chicken gut metagenome | biome: Chicken; feature: Gastrointestinal Tract; material: Caecum | place: Ireland | collected 2019-01-01 | study: A study of the...
ATATCACAACCTTAATCAGCCATTTTACAAAGCGGACAGTTCGCTTTTCAGCCATAAACCATTTCCTTTCCGATACGCGTGAAAGCACCCGATTGATAAGAGAGCGTAAAATAATGCGCTCGTGGCACCTACATAGAATCCCTCGCAGCAGAGAAAGCCAAACTGGCTAAGCTATGCATTCAAATAAATTTTCTTACCTGCTTTCCCTCTGCATCTCATTGATAATCGGCCGCAGGGAAGCGAAATCGACAAAATCTGCCTGCTTGCCGTAGGTTTCCATTAACGCCTTGTCTTCTTCGCTCCATTCTTCCGCCGGTTTCTTTTGCAGAGATCGGTGCAGTAGCGCCATCATGGTTCGGTGTCCCAGAGATAGCGCCTGATAATCGATGGCGCCCCGCAGATGAAAAATCGCTGCTCTGCCATATAGCTGGGCGTGAATCTGCTTTTGAAGGGCGTTTCGGATATTCTCCCTATTTTGCGGTATATCCGGGTCAGCCAGCCCGACCGTGACGATCACCAGCCTCTGCCCGTCCCGCAAGGACAGACTGCGCAATGTCCTGGCCAGCCCCAAAACACCACCGGCATACAGCGCGCCGATATACACGATGGTCTGATGCCCGGAAAGCGACGGAATATCTCGATAGCCGACAGCGGGGATGCCGGTTTTGCTGGACAGCTCCTGCGCATACCGGCGGGCGCTTCCGTACCTGCTTCCGTATAAAATGATGGACTTCATGCAATCACCTTACCCCTTATTACGAGAACAATCGTCCTGTTTTAAAAGTGCGAACAAGAACCGGCCGCAAGACAGAGAGGATAGAATCATAAACAGATCGGCAATCGGAACAAACAGGAAGGATGGAAGCAGCACACGGGTGTAGCGGCTCTTTACGGTTTTGCGCTTGTAAACGGCCGCAGACAACTGGGCCAGGCAAAACAATACACCGAAATTGAAAAACAGCCAGCTTCCCGCCTGAATGGCGAGGGTATAAAGCATGTCCGGCGGTACGCTTCCTGCCGTAAGAAACGAAACGGCGATCTGTACGATAGATACACAGCGCAATGGCCACCGCAGATATGATCACGATGGCCCGAATCGGATTTTCAGCCATCCAGTTGAAAAAAAGACTCCATACGTTTTCCACGAAACGGTCAACCCCTTTCTCTGTATCAAACGGATGCCGTATCCCTCCTAACTGATGCCGGACACCACGGAGGTATCCAGTACAAAAACAAAGAGATTTTCCCTGTCCGGGATGACGCGCACGTCCACATACCGGCCGGGGATCAGGTATTCCAAAGCTGTATTGGGTACATACAGCGTTCGCTCAAATGTGTGACCGTCCTGCTCCTCGCCAGCAAGCTGGATGGCCGCCTCTGCTTCATAGTCCCCGGCTTCTTCTTTCCCTGTCAGCCGGAAGCTTTTCAGCAATGCTTTTTTCATCACGCCGTTTTTTAACAGTTCCATCCGCTGTTCATAGGAAAGATCGCCCGGGTGCTTCCGGCACTGATAGCGGGCGGCGCGTTCCTGCGCCAGCGACTCGTCCGGATGATTGTCCCACACTGCCTGCGTCCTGTTGTCCGGGTTATAGCGGATGGGGATCGCCCTGCCGGGAACCATACCGGCCATCGCCGTCATGGGAATGATTTTCCGCACGCTGGTCTGGAACACCGTTCCGTCCTCCGCCAGGGCATCCAGTTCAAAAAGCAGCTGCGGGTTTTCGTTGACATACATGCCGGTCTGCTGGGTGGAGCGGATAAATCCTACTGTCTGCACGGTGCAGGAATTTTTGCTGACATGCCCTTTCGTCAGCCTGCGGATCACGGACAGAATCGGGAGTGCAAACGCCAGGATGAAGATCACTGGAATGATCCAGTTCAAATTTGACAGCAGCCAGTCAAAGAAAGCCCCCGTAAAAAACACCTCCTCAATTAGGTACAACAATTCAGTATAATTATATCTTGATTCGTGTTTGGCATCTATCATGAGTAGGTTAAGCCTGCGTAAAATTATGGAATATGAAAGCGAAAACGTGCGGGAATGAAGAAGCGCCGCCTTCTTCCGTCGTTCGATTTACATCGATTTTACACAAATTTAACCCGTTTATGGTCGCGTCTTAATACTGATAAAGGTATCATTACATAATGGGATTTTATACATACAGGTTTTTGGTTTCGACCCCGTTTTTTTCAAAATAGGGACGTATTCTATATGCAGGAGGGGATTTGCTGCATGAACGATGCACATAAAATCGTAGAACAGGTCTATGCGGCCAAAGAAGACGTCCGGGCGGCGGATGACCTGATCCGCGCATACCTGCCCTTTATCAAGGCGGAAACGGCGAAGTTCTTAAAGCGTCCTCCCATAGAGGGGCAGGACGATGAGCTGAGCATCGCCATGATGGCCTTTCACGAGGCAATCGGCGGGTATTCCCGTACCAGGGGTTCCTTCCTGAAATATGCGGCCATGCTGATCCGAAGCCGCCTGGTTGATTACAGCCGCAGGGAACAGCGTCACAGCCGCGTCCTATCGCTGGATGCGCCGATAGGAGAAGAAGACGCAACTCTGGGAGAGACTCTGGCGGACGACAGGGAGCCCCACGAAGAGACGGCGTTGCGGGACGCGACCCGCGCAGAGATCGAGGAGCTGACGCGGCAGATGCAGGAATTCGGCGTCAGCCTAAGCGATGTGGCGGACAACTGCCCCAAACAGCAGCGGACGCTGGACGCCTGCCGGAGAGCATTGGAATACGCAAAGGGGAACCCGGAGCTGTTGGAGGACCTTTTAAAGACAAAACGCCTGCCCATCGGGCAGCTGGCAACGGGGAGCGGTGTGGAGCGCAAAACGCTGGAACGGCACCGCAAATATATGGTGGCCCTGCTTCTGATTTATACCAACGGGTATGAAATCATACGCGGGCATTTGAAACAGGTGATGAAAGGAGTGGCAGTGCGATGAGCTATCTGGTTATGGAATGCCACCCCGGCTATGTGGTTCTTCTGGATGAAGAGGGGCGCTTTTTGAAAGCGGCCAATCTGCGATACGAAACCGGGCAGACGGTGTATGATCCGGTGCTGATGAAGGAAACACCGGAAAGGCAGCGGCATACCGTCCGGTGGATCGGCAGCGGCATTGCGGCGATTGCAGCTTGTTTCCTTCTGTTCTTTGGCATCGGCTATTACCAGAATTATCTACAGCCCTATTCCTCCATATATCTGACCATCAACCCGGAGGTACAGATGGATCTGAACCGGCAGGGCACGGTTGTAGGGCTGACGGGGGCGAATGAAGACGGGGAAACGTTGCTGGAGGGCTATGACGGCAAGGGGAAAGACAAGGTAACGGTTGCCGATGAGCTGATCGACCGCGCCATTGAAATGGGCTTCCTATCGGAAGGCGGCCGGGTTTCCTTCTCTATTGATTCCCCGGACGAAGTCCTGTTCCAGGAATATGGGACAGAGCTGCGCACCAAAGTAACAGAGTATTTGGACGGACGGATTACCATTACAATAGAAATTACGAACCATCAAGACGGACAGGGACAGGAAAGCCCGGAAAACAGCTCATCTTCGACCCCCTCTCAGCCGAGTTCTTCTCAGCCGGAATCCACACTGCCATCTTCGTCCGAGCCGTCCCGGCCGGCGGTTACCCCTCCGACGTCTTCCAACGCCACCGATTATGATGATACCGATTACGGCCCGAATAACGACGGCGTCACCGACTATACGCCGCCGGTCAGCAGTTTGCCGGCGTATACGGATACCGACTACGGCCCCGGAAATGACGGCGACACGGGTTATACACCGCCTTCCACCAGTACGCCGCCTGCGGATACGGACTATGGTCCCGGCAGCGATGGGGTCACGGATTATACGGACGGGGACACCGATTATGATCCGGATAACAACGATGACGACAACGACGGCGACAGCGGCTATGACGACGATGATTCGGATGATGATTCAGACGATGACAACGATCCGGACGATAATGACTGAATTTTTCAAAAAAATTTTCCGGTTTACCCTGGTTTTCAAAACCCGTTTCCGTAATCTATGAGTGTAAGGCAGAACAAAAGCCAAAAACAAACGGAAACCGAAAGGAGCAAGTAATATGAAACTGAGAAGAAAACTTTTTGCAGCGGTCTCTTCCCTGGCTGTCGCCTCGGCAGTCCTTCTGACCGGATGCGGGGCACCGGCGCAGGAGGGAACGGCACTGAAGGAAACCGGTGTTCTCACCTTGAGCGTCAATCCGGAAATCCAAATCGAATACAACAGGGACGGCAAAGTCACCGCCCTGACCGGCCGGAACGATGATGGCAAGGGCATTGTGGAGGCCTATCCGGATTATATCGGAAAAGACTGCGAGGCCGTCCTGCGGGATCTGATTGTTGAGATCAATGAGGCGGGTTACTTTGTGGATGACATTGACGGCAACAAAAAGAACATCGTCCTGCAGCTGGAGCCGGGCTCGGTACTTCCCAGCGACGATTTTCTGGCGGATATGAGCGCCAGCACGCAGGAAGCGGTCAAGGGATTGGAGATTTCCTCCGGCATCGTGACCATTGACGACGATGACTATGATCCCGCCTATGCCAAAGACGGCAAGCCGTCCCCCTACATCACGCTGGAAAAGGCGCAGGAAATTGCGCTTGCCCAGGCGAATGTCAATGCAGCGGACGCGGTATTTGACGATAAGGAATTCGACCACGATGACGGAACCCCGATTTTTGAGCTGGAGTTCATGGCGAACGGGAACGAGTACGAGTATGACATCCACGCGGTCACCGGCAAGGTTGTCAAGGCGGAACATAAGACTGCCGGCACGCAGGGCGGAACCCCGGCCACCGGCAGCGGTTCCACCAATTACAACGATACCGACTACGGCCCGAATAATGACGGCGTGACCGATTACAATGACACTGACTACGGTCCCAACAACGATGGCGTCACCGACTACAACGACACGGACTACGGTCCCAACAACGATGGCGTCACCGACTACAACGACACCGACTACGGTCCGAACAACGACGGCGTGACCGACTACAATGATACCGACTACGGTCCGAACAACGACGGCGTGACCGACTACAACGACACCGACTACGGCCCCAACAACGACGGAGTGACCGACTACAACGATACCGACTACGGTCCGAACAACGACGGCGTCACCGATTACAATGATACGGACTATGGCCCGAATAATGACGGTGTCACTGATTACAACGATACCAACTATGATGATCACGGCGATACCAATTACGACGACGGCGGCAGCGACTATGACCGGGAAGCTGACGATGATTGGGACGATGGGGATTCCGGTTATGACGATTAAGCCGGAGACCGAGATTCCCTTGCGGCATGAGCTGAAGCACCGGATCAACCTGCGGGAAGATCTGGTGCTTTCCCAAAGGCTCAAAAAGCTGTTTGCCCACGATAAAAACGCCGGGCCGGGGGGTACATACCGGGTCACCAGCCTGTACTTTGACACACCCTATGACAGCGCCCTGCGGGAGAAAATCAACGGGGTCAACCGGAGGGAAAAATTCCGGCTGCGGTATTACGGGATGGACACCTCTTTCATCCGGCTGGAAAAGAAGTACAAAATAAACGGCCTGTGCGGCAAGCGCAGCGCCCAGATGACGCAGGAACAGGTAAAGGAGTTGCTTTCGGGCAGCTCCGAATTCCTGCTGGATTCGGATGAACCGCTTTTCATCGAGCTTTACAGCAAAATCAAAGGGAAAGGTCTGTGGCCGAAGGCCATCGTCCGTTACGACCGGGAGGCTTTTCTCTATGCGCCCGGCAATGTGCGTATCACGTTAGATCGGGATATCCGCACCGGGCTTGGAAATGTGGACTTCCTGAATCCGGCGATTTTCTACATGCGCACAATGGAGCCTGGCACGGTATTGGAAGTCAAATACGATGCGTTTTTGCCGGAGCTTGTCCGCATGGCGGTGCAGGTACCCGGAAGACAGGCGGCGGCCTGCTCCAAATACGCCCTATGCCGGCGGTTCGATTAAAATTATCTGAGGAGGAAGGGCCTTATGACCTTTCAGGATATTTTCAAATCCAGCTTTCTGGAGAATATCGCCACCATCTCCATACTGGACATGGTGATTGCCATGGTATTGGCCTTTCTGCTGGGATTGTTTATCTTTTTCATCTATAAAAAGAGCTACAGCGGCGTGATGTATTCGGCCAGCTTCGGTGTAACACTGATTGCTCTGTCGCTTATTACTACCCTGCTGATTATGACGGTGGTGAGCAACATCGTGCTGTCTCTGGGCATGGTGGGCGCTCTGTCCATTGTCCGGTTCCGCACCGCTATCAAGGAACCCATGGATATCGCTTTCCTGTTCTGGGCCATTGCGGTGGGTATTGTGCTGGCCGCCGGCCTGATTCCGCTGGCGGTATTCGGCAGCATCTTCATCGGGGTGGTGCTGGTTGCTTTCTCCAAAAAGAAGACGGTGGATTCCCCCTATATCCTGGTGGTGCACTGTGAAAACAGCGGGATTGAGGAACAGGCACGGATTTTTGTGAAGTCCCAGGTCAGGCGGCTGAATCTCAAGAGCAAGAGCGTGGACAACGGCTGTGTGGAACTCAACTATGAGGTTCGTTTGAAAGAGGACAGCAGCGCCTTTGTCAACGAGCTGGAGGCCATGTCGGGCGTGTCCCGGGTGGTGCTGGTTTCCTACAACGGCGACTACATGGGATAACGCAATGGTAAAGTATAAGTATATCGACTGGATTTGCATCGGCGCGGCGGTTTTGGCAATCCTCCTCACTCTGCTGTTGATGTTCGGCGAACAGCTGGGGCTTCCCAAAGCCAGCGCCAACCCGGGATATGTGACACGGTTATTTGACGACAGCCGGGTGCACGTCATTGATATCCAAATTGCGGACTGGGGCGTTTTTATTGAGGACGCCGAACAAGAAGAATATGTGGCCTGCACCGTCGAAATCGACGGAGAAGCGTTTCATAATATCGGGCTGCGGGCAAAGGGCAACAATTCCCTGCGGCTGACGGAGGAATACGGGCTTTCCCGCTACAGCCTCAAGCTGGAATTCGACCAGTTCCTGGACGGCGGGAATTATTATGGGCTGGACAAATTTTCCCTGGACGCTTCCTTTCAGGACAACAGCTACCTGAAAACCTACATGGTCTACGATATGATGGCGTTCATGGGGGTGCCTGCGCCCCTTTGCAGCTATGTCTGGGTGACGGTCAACGGAGAGGACTGGGGCTTGTTCCTGGCGGTAGAGGAGCCGGAGGAAGCCTTTGCCCGCCGGAATTTCGGGAATGATCACGGGAAACTGTACAAGCCGGATTACCGTTCCCTGAATGCGGAAAACGCCGATGTGGCGTTGCGATATATCGACGATAACCCGGACAGCTATCCCGGCATCTTTGAAAATGCCAAATTCAAGGTATCGGAAGTCGATCAGAAGCGGATGATCGAAGCGCTGAAAACCCTGTCCACCGGTGAAAAACTGGAAACCGCCGTCAATGTGGACGAGGTGCTGCGGTATTTCACCGTGCAGGTTTTTGTGATGAACTGGGACAGCTATCTGGGCCATACCGTGCATAATTACTTTTTGTATGAGGAAAACGGAATCCTCAGCATCCTGCCCTGGGATTATAACCTGGCCTTCGGCACCTATGCCCTGGGGATGACTGATCCTGTCAAAGATCCCAACATTCTTATTAACTATCCCATAAACACCCCGGCGGAAGGTGAGGTTATGCTGAACCGGCCGCTTTACCACAACCTGATGAAGCACGACGAGTACTTTGCCCGCTATCACGCCTATTTCGACAAGCTCCTTTCGGAATACTTTGAAAGCGGTCGGTTTGCAGTCACCCTCCGACAAACGGCAAAGCAGATTGCTCCTTATGTTCAAAAAGATCCCACCGCCTTTTGTTCCTATGAAGACCACCAGCTGGCGGTGGATACGTTGGAAGAGGTCTGTCTGCTGCGGGCTGAGAGTATACGCGGGCAACTGGACGGTGAAATCCCCGCCACCATCCGGGGCCAGCAGGAAAACCCGGATGCCAAGGTTGACGCTTCAGTAGTTAAATTGACCGATTTGGGAGATTTTGAAGATTTAGAGTCGGCAAAAGAGAGGCAAGATGCGGCTTTGAGGGACATAACAGGAAAAAGCACTTAGAACCGGAGCGTTCTAAGTGCTTTTTACAATGAAAGAGACTCGTTTTATTTTTCACGCGATTCATAGCATTCTGATAAACAAAATATATCCTTGACAAATCTCGTCTCAAAAGAAACTGCTGACCAAGGTGGCGAAGGAAAAAGGATACACCAACCTGGTCCACTTCCTGGACGATGGTATCTCCGGCGTCACGATGGATCGCCCCGGTTTCAACGACATGATGGAGCAGCTTGCCGCCGGCAAGGCCGCCGCCGTGTTTGTGAAGGATCTGTCCCGGCTGGGCCGCAACTACATTGAGGTGGGGCGGCTGACCGAGGAGTTTTTCCCGGAGCACGACATCCGCCTGGTGGCGGTTTCGGACAACATCGACACCGCCGAGGGCGAGAACGAGCTGGCGCCTATCCGCAACCTGTTCAATGAGTGGTACGCCCGCGACATCAGCAAGAAGCGCCGGATCAGCAACAAGATCAAGGGCAACGCCGGCAAACCGATGGGGTCGCCGCCCTATGGCTACAAGAAAGACCCCGACGATCCCAAACGGTGGATCGTGGATGAGGAGGCCGCCCAGGTAGTACGCCGCGTATTCCGAATGACTTTGGATGGCTATGGAACGGAGCAGATCGCCACTATATTCTCCGAGGAGAAAATCCTTACCCCCATCGCCTATTGGCGTGAAAAGGGCGTCAATCGTCCTGGGAAAAGCAAACTCCGCGGACCGTATATGTGGAACAGCTCCACTATCACTCATATTCTCTCTTTACAGGAGTATTGCGGTGATATTCTTAACTTCAAGACCTACTCCAAGTCATACAAGAACAAAAAGCGGCTTGCCAACGACCGGGAAAACTGGGTCATCTTCCAGGATGTCCACGAACCCATCATTGAGCGGGCGGTCTTTGAACAGGTCCAGCAGAAGCGCGGCAAGATCCGCAAGCGCCGTACCCACGAAGGGGAGCGCAATATGTTCTCCGGCCTTCTGGTCTGCGCTGATTGCGGACACAACCTGCACTTTCATTTCAATCAGGGCAACCCCGACATCAAGTATTTTAACTGCTCCAACTACAAGGGCAACCGTGGGACCTGTACTTCCACCCATTATGTCCGTGTGGACTTCTTGGAGCAGGTGGTGTTAGGCGAGATCCGGCGGCTGACTAAGTTTGCCAGCCAGTTTGAGGATGAGTTTGTGAAGGCTGTGATCGGCCATTCCCAGCAGGCGGAGGCCACCGACCGAAAACTGAAGGAGAAGGAGCTGAAAGCCCTGCAAGCCCGCGATGAGGAACTGGATGGCCTGTTCGAGAGGATCTATGAGGACAATGTTTCCGGCAAACTCTCCGATGACCGTTTCGCCAGAATGTCGAGGCGGTATGAGGAGGAGCAGAAGGAATTGGCGGAGAAGATCAAGGCGCTCCGCGCCGAGATCGACAAGCAGAACAGCCAGTCCATGACCACGGATATGTTCATCTCCCTGGTCCGCAAATACACCCGCGCCCGCAAGCTGACGCCCCGGATGCTCAACGAACTCATCGAGAAAATCGAGGTATTCAACGCCGAGAAGGTAGACGGAGTGTGGGAGCAGCGGCTCCGTATCCACTACAACTGCGTGGGCGCCATCGAGATCCCCGACCTCATCCCGCTGCCCGCCCCGGAGGTGTCCGTAAACACAAGAAAGGGCGTAGTCGTCAACTACGCCCCATCCACCATCGCCGGATGAAAACAACAAAAAAAGACGAGTGTTCTTACAGCGGTTCAAATGCTATAAGAACACTCGCCATGGTGCGGCTGACAGAATTCGAACCTGCGGCCTTTCGGGTCGGAGAACTGTGATAGACGGGAAAATGCGATGATACAGCGCCGGAAATTGTGTGGTGTGCACAACTTCCGGCGCTGTTTGTGGTGGTTATAAAAGAATGTTGGGACGTAAAAAACGACACACGGAACCGGATGGGAAGAAAACACGGCCAAATGGTGGTCAGCCAGTAGTCTATCCGATCCGCTTTTCTTGCCATCCTTCTGCCGTCTGATCGGCTACCATGGCGGATTGATTTTGCTTCGGTTTAAGAATTGTGTGAGCATTGGGGTACAATCAGTTTTTCAAGGCTGACATGCCAGAAACTATTAGAAGTAAGAAGAGCGTGGTTCACACTGTGCACCGCCTGAAACGAAGAGTTGGTTGGCGAGAATAAGGAGGCGGGTTTTGGAGGGGAGAGGTTGCGTGAATCATCCCAAATGGGAGAAGGAAGCTGGGAGAGAGCCGTTCCACTGAGGCAGCAGTGGAGCGGAGTAAGAATCGCCTAGTTCCATCAGGCCGCGAGCTACCAACCCGGCAAAACGGACTGCGCCTTCATAGCGCAGATGGGTATCATCGGCAAGGCCGTCCGGATAGGCGGGGTACAGCCCGGGGGCTAGGTGCATATACAGGGAAAGGCTGTTTTCGGGTCCCATTGCCCCGACCAAAGTTGCGCTTTCCCGGGTCAGGTCGATGAGGGGCAGATGTTCCCGTTCTGCCAGACGGCGGGCTGCATCCGGCCAGGGACCATGGGTGGGCAGCAACCGACCATCTTGGAAGCGGCGTCGGACCAGCGGGGTGATGAGCACCGGCAGGGCGCCCCGGTCCAGGGCGGTGCGGGCATAGGCCAGAAGGTTGGCGGCGTAGGTTTCGGGGGAGGTGAACCGGCTAGGATCTTCCTTCTTTTCGTCGTTGTGGCCAAACTGGATCAGCAGTAGATCCCCGGGACGCAGTCCTGCTTCCACCGGGGCAAAGAGTCCTTCCTCCCGGAAACTTTTGGTGCTGCGGCCGTTGCGGGCATGGTTGTGCACCGGGATGCCGGGGCGCAGATACAATTCCAGGACCTGCCCCATTCCACACTGGGGCCAGGTGTCGATCCGGTTGTGCTGTACGGTGGAATCCCCGATCCACCAGATGGCTTGCGGCTGGTTTTGCATGGGAGGAACTCCTTTCGGCAGAGGCTGCCTTGACTGTGAACGGTTTTATTATACCCTGATGCAAAGGGGGCGGGCAAGTGTCCGCTGACCGGAACGCAAAAAGGTTCCTTGTTAAAAAAAGAACGTAAAAACGAATAATGTGAAGAAGTGTTCCCTGCCGGGTGAAGAAATGTTCCCTGGGAACTGCCGTGAAACGGTGGCGGGGAAATAGGCTTTATGTTATACTGAAATGCACAGTTTTGGGCAATCAGCAGAAAAGGAGAGGATCGTGTTGGCATTCCGGCCGAGAAAAGCAACAGGTTCCCCCGGGGCTTTCATTCCGGGGCGGCTGCGCCATGCACTGCGGGAAAATTCGGTAATCCGGTTCCTTCTGGCACATCTGCTGACGCTGGGGATTGTCATGATCATTTGTGCCAGCGGATTCCACAGTGCGTTGGATATTGTCCGGCAGGATATTCTGGAAAGCAGCGGCTTTGCCATGGAACAGGCGGTGGATGCGGTGACCAACCGGCTGGTCACCCTGCGCATCATCGGGCTGCAGGTCATCAACACCGACAGCATCCGGGAACTGGGAAGCAGTTCCCCCCAAGACAGTAATTATGCCTTCCTGGCCCAGCGGGCGGTCAAGGATTATACCGAATATCTTCTGTATCACGAAGAAGCCCTGGACCAGAGCAGTTTTTTGTATTTTCAGAATCTGGACAGAGTCCTGTACCGGGGCAGTGTTTATCGGCCGGGGGTGTTCCGCCAGTATCTGGACAGCTGGAATATCGATGATGCCCAGTGGCAGACGCTCAGCACCTGCACCGATCCCTACCCCCGCTTCTGGGGCAATGAATCGGGGGACCTGTACTACATCTTCCCCTGCACACTGCCGTTTCAGGGGCAATATCTGGGAGCCTTGTACTTTCGGATCGGTCACGATGAAATACGGCAGCAGTTTTCCTTTTTGGAAGAGTACAAGGACTATACCCTGCTGGTCTGCGACGAAAACGGACAGCTGGTGTACAGCGAAGATCGGCTGGGGCTGACAGAAACCACGCCGGTAAGCCACTGGCTGGAGAAGGCCGAAGCCCGGCAGGAAGGCAGCAACCTGATCTGGACCGTCAAAGCCGATGAACGGCTGGGGCTGTGGATGGTCCTGGTGCTTCCTGAACAGGAGGCCATGCGAAAACTGACGGCATTGTCCATCCAGACTTTGGGGCTGACCCTTCTGGCGGGCATACTGGGATGCCTGATCTCTCTGTACTTCTCCCTGCGCAGCGGCCGTCCGGTGAACGCGATGGCCCGGGCTCTGCGCAGAACGGAGGAAGGGCTGAGCGCGGACCTGGACCATATCGGTGACGCGGTGCGCCGCCTTCTGGAGGACAACAAAAACCTTCAGCTTCAGAAAGAACAGGCAAAACCGGCACTGCGCAAGGCGTTTTTCCACGATCTTCTCAAATCCGACTTTGTTTCCCGAAGTGAGATGGAGTATATGGCCGGCAGGGCGGGGCTTTCCCTCACCGGCGGCACTTACTGTGCGGCGGTGATGCGGCTGCACCCCCAGATCGATATTGACGCAATCGACGGGCAGACGGTGGAGGAGGCCCGGATCCTGCAGCAGGCGATCAGCGCCGAAATCGACGCCCGGTGCGCCCGGGAGGTCTGGTCGTACAAGCGCAGTACACTGATCACACTGTATATCTTTGATATCAAAAACCAGGAACCCCTTTTGCAGATCCTGCGGGATGTGGTGGAATGGCTCCATCGCAATTATCAGGTGGAAGCCTGCTGGGGCGTCAGTACGCCTTGCACCGACCTGATGGATTTCTGGAAAAACAGTGAGGAAGCCAGCGCTGCCCTGCGTGAAAACGACGGCAGCGACCCGGTTGTGGTGTACAGCTGTGCCCGCAAGGTGGATGACCTGTACTATCTGCCCTATATTGTGGAAGATCGCCTGGTACAGGGGCTGCGGTCCGGGGACGGTGCCGCTGTGGAAACTGTGCTGGGGCTTCTGCAGCAGGAAAACTTTGTCCGACGCAACCTGGGGCGAATCCAGTTCCAGCGCTTCAGCCGGCGCATTGTGGAGATCCTGGCTGCCCGCATGGAGGTGGCAGCAGAGGAAAGTCCCGAACTGACCGAACTGAACCGGCTGGCCTTTGCCTTCCACGGTGACTGCGAACCCTATTTTGAAGCCCTCAACAGTCTGTGTCATGCGCTGTGTGAGGACACGGCCCGGCAAAAGAGCGCCCGGCGCAGTGAGAATGTCCGGGCCATTGAAGGGTATATCCAGACGCATTACCGGGACCCCAACCTCTGCCTGGCAATGGTCAGTGCGGAATTCGGCCTTTCAGAAGGGTATCTGTCTTCCATATTCAAAAAAGAGACCGGCATCAACTTTGCCGAATATCTGGAACAGCTCCGCGTCAAGGCGGCGCGAGTCCTGCTGGAGGACGGTACCAAGGTCACCGATGTTTCCCGCATGGTGGGGTATAACAGCATCCAGTCTTTCCGCCGTGCCTTCAAGCGGGTGATGGGCGTCAGCCCCAGCGAATACCGTCGCTGAAAGAAAAGAACGATACAACATAGAATGCAGGGAACCGTTTTTCCACAGGGACAACGGTTCCCTTTTTTTGGCATGGAACAGATGGCATCATGCGGGCAGCCGCCCCTTTTTTGCCGGTCCGGGCCGTGGTATGGTGGGAACAGCGAAGGCCGGCACCTCAACCCAGCCGCCTGACGAAATGAAGAAAGGAGCCTTTCCCTATGCCAACCCTGATAAAGGCAAGAGCAGCAACGGAAGAGCGCATCGGTCTTTCCACCTGGCAAAAGGTCAAAAAGTACCGCGCCTTCTATGTTATGTTTCTGCCTCTGCTGATCTGCCTGGTCGTTTTTTCCTATCTGCCGATGGTCGGCGTGCTGTATGCCTTCACCGATTACACCCCCTTCAAGGACCCATCTTTCGTGGGACTGGCCAACTTCAAAAAACTCTTCAGCCAGGCCGGATTCTGGCAGGCATTCTTCAACACCCTGCAGATCAGCACCTTGAAACTGATCTTCAGCATGGCGTGCAGCATCCTGCTGGCCCTGATGCTGGATGAGATCCGGTGCAAATGGTTCAAAAAACTTTCCCAGACCATCCTGTATATCCCGCACTTCATGTCCTGGGTCGTGGTGGCGTCCATCTTCACCATGTTCCTTTCCCCCAAAAACGGCCTGATCAACGGTGTGATCGAGCTGTTCGGCGGTACGCCCATTTATTTCCTGGCTGACGAAAACTGGTGGCGTCCGGTGTTCTACGTCATCTCCTGCTGGAAGGAGATCGGCTGGGGCACCATCATCTATATGGCCGCCCTCTCCTCGGTGGATATGGAACAGCACGAGGCGGCCATCATTGACGGTGCCACCCGGCTCCAGCGCGTGATCCATCTGACCCTGCCGTCCATCTCCGGCACCATCGTGACGGTGTTCATCCTGAACCTGGCCAAGGTCCTGAACCTCTTTGACCCCGTGTGGGTACTGCAGAACGCCATGGTCATCAATGTTTCGGATGTGTTGGAAACCTATGTCTACCGCATGGGTATTTCCGGTTCCCAGTACGGTCTTTCCACGGCAGCCGGTCTGTTCAAATCGGTGATCTCGGTGGTGCTGGTCACCGTTGCCAACAAACTCAGTAAAAAGATCACCGGCGAGGAGGTATTGTAAATGGGTCTCAATTCCAAGGAGCGGTTCTCTTTTGCCAAAGGCTACCGGGGCCGGACTCTTTTCCTGATGTTTGACTTTGCCCTGCTGGGCGCGCTCATGTGCATGATGGTGCTGCCCCTGATCAAGGTTCTGGTGGATTCGGTGGACCCCACCAGCTATGGTGTCCGCCTGATTCCCCGGGTGGTGGATTTCAGCGCCTATGAGATGATCGTGCGCAACTCCACCCTGTACCAGCCTTTCCTGGTTTCCATCTACACCACGGTGGTGGGCACCATCTTCGGTCTGCTGGTCACCACCATGGGCGCCTATGTGCTGATCCAGAAAGATATGCCCGGCCACCGGCTCATGGGCAAGCTGGTTCTTGCCACTATGCTGTTCAACGGCGGCCTGATCCCCACCTACCTGACCATCAAGAACCTGGGCCTGATGAATAATATGCTGGCCGTCATCGTGCCCTGCAGCGTAGGCGCTTACAACACCATCCTGATGAAGAGCTTCTTTGCCTCCATCCCCGGGGAACTCTTTGACTCCGCTGCCATTGACGGTTGCTCGCCCTTCGGCGCGTTCTGGCGGATCATGCTTCCCCTGTCCAAGCCGGCACTGGCTTCGGTGGGCCTGTTCATCGCCGTGGGTCTGTGGAATGAATACATGCACTTCATTCTCTATATCACCGACCCCGAATGGCAGAGCTTCCAGGTGAAGGTTCGTTCCCTCATCCTGGAGGACGGTTTGTCAGGTACATCCATCACCCTTTCACAGGAAATGCTCAAATCCGCCACCGTGGTTGTGGTTGTGGTGCCGTTCCTGCTGATCTATCCCTTCGTCCAGAAATACTTCACCAAGGGCGTGACCCTGGGTGCCGTCAAGGGATAACCCTCTGTTTGGTATTGCGGCGCAGCGCAAACGCCGTGTACAATAGAACTAATCGACCCCATAGAAGGAGGAAAACCAACGATGAAAAAACAAATCGCAATGCTGCTGGCAGCGGCCAGCTTTGCCACCCTGCTGGCGGGCTGCGGCGCTTCCGGCACCACCTCGTCCGAAGGTGCCGCGGGTTCCACCGGCTCTGCCTCGGCTTCCGCCGAGACTGCCGGCAATGCCTATGAAAATGCCGCCAAGCCGGAATCCATTACCTGGTGGGTCCACGACGGCATGAAGCTGGAAGAAGGCACCGACCTGTGGGTCGAGGAATTTGAGAAAAAGACCGGCATCGGCATGGACCTGCAGATCATCGACAACAACGAATACTACACCAAGCTGGAAGTGGCCTATGCTTCCGACACTGTCCCCGACACCTTTGACCTGGACGGTGCTCATCTGGGCACCTACGCTGCGCAGGGGGCCATCGCAGACCTCACCGATCTGGTGAAGGAGAGCGGCCTGTACGATAAGATCGACCCCGCGCTGTGGGATTCCCTGACCCTCAACGGCCGCATCTACGGCGTTCCCCGCGAAGTTCCCTCCGCCTGCGTGACTTACGTCCGTAAGGATTGGCTGGATCGCCTGGGCATGGATGTTCCTACCACCTACGATGAATTCATCGAGATGCTGACCCGCTTCAAGAACGAGATCCCCGAATGCACCGTTCCCTACACCGCTCCCGCCATGGAGAATGTGAACATTGCCCAGAATATGGCTGAGTTCTTCCAGGGCGCCACCCTGGATTACACCAAGGTGGACGGCGTCTGGGTTGACGGAATGGCACAGGACAACATGGTGGAAGCCCTGCAGCGTGTGCAGGATGCGTATGCCGCCGGCCTCATCGACACCGAAGTGGTCACCAACACCACCAGTGCCTGCCGTGACGAATGGTATTCCGGCGGTGTGGGCGTCTTCGCCTACTGGGGCGGCAACTGGGGTGAGACCCTGACCAGCCGCGTCAAGCAGAATGTCCCCGAAGCCGAAGTCGTGGCCATTCCCCCCATCGAGGGTGCCACCTACCTGTACAGCGCTCCCTCCGTTCAGGTCATCTCCTCCAAGCTCAGCGAAGAAGAGATCGCTTCCATCTTCAAGTATTTCATCGAGTATGCCCATGACGGCGCCGAAGGCCAGGTCCTCTTCCAGAGCGGTGTGGAAGGCGTCCACTGGGCCCAGGACGGCGACAAGCTGGTTCCTCAGCCCAGCCTCTCCAACCCTGAAGAAACCTTCCGCAAGGCCTGGATCACTCCCTGGATGAGCACCAACCCCCTCACCGTCACCGACAAGAACATGGACCTTGAACCTGCCATCACCGAGTCTCTGGCTGTGGTTGACGCCTATGCCCAGCCGCTGTATGTCTTCCCGGTGTCCGAGACCCGTACCATGATCAATTCGGATCTGACCACCACCCGTCTCAACGTCTTTGCCCGCGTCATGATGGGCCAGATGTCTCCTGAGGAAGGTGTGGCCGAATACAAGGCCCAGGCGGAAGCTCTCGGTGTGTCCACCGCGCTGGAGGAAATGAACGCCAACAGCTGATCACCAACCATTCTCTGTCCTCTGTGTGATAACGAAGGAGGGGAGCGGGAGCTTTCCCGTTCCCCTCTTTCATTTTGTCTGCCAGGCCCCGCCTGGTGAAAGGAGAAACCATGACCATTGATCTGACACAGTTTGCCCCCGAAAAAGGGGCGCACTGGACCCAAGCCTTTGCCGCTGCGCTGGAAGCCCTGCGTCCGGAGGGCGGTGTGCTTCGGGTGCCCGCAGGCCGCTATGAAACCGGTCCTGTACGCCTGTTCTCCCACACGGAACTGCGGCTGGAACCGGGGGCGGTCATCGCCTTTGTGGCGGAGCCGGAAGCCTTTCCGCTGCAGGAATGCCAGTATGAAGGGCGGATCACCCGCCGCCCCCAGCCCTGCCTTTCCGCATTCGGGGCGCAGGATGTGGCCGTAACCGGGCAGGGTGTTATTGACGGCGGCGGTGCCGGCTGGTGGGCTGCGCACCGGGCCGGGACCCTACAGCATGGACGGCCCTACCTGCTGCATTTTGAGGACTGCACAAGGCTGCGCATCCAGGGCGTACACTTGCAGAACAGCCCTGCTTGGACGGTCCATCCGCTTCGCTGTGCGGATGTGATCATTCGGGACATCTCCATCAGCAATCCCTACGATTCCCCCAACACGGACGGCATCAATCCGGAAAGCAGCCGGGATGTGCGTATCCTGGGCTGCCGGGTGGATGTGGGGGATGACTGCATCACCCTTAAATCCGGTACCGAGGATACCCCCGCCCCTGCCCCCTGCGAGAATATCGTCATTGCGGATTGCTGCCTGGTCCATGGCCATGGGGGCATTGTCATCGGCAGCGAGATGAGCGGCGGTGTACGCAATGTGACTGTGACAAACTGTGTCTTTACAGGCACTGACCGAGGAATCCGCATCAAGACCCGGCGCCGCCGGGGCGGTCGGGTGGAAAATCTCCGCTTCTCCAATCTGGTCATGGACGGCGTGCTCTGCCCCTTTGTCTTCAACATGTATTACTGCTGCGGCACCAGGGAAGAAGATCGTTGGGTATGGGAAAAGACCCCCTATCCGGTGGACGGTGGGACCCCCTTCTTCGGCAATATCAGTATCAGCGGAGTCACCGCCACCGGGGTGCGAGCTGCAGCCGGTTTCTGCTGGGGGCTGGCGGAAAGTCCGGTGCGGGGGCTGGCCATCCGGGATTGTCGCATTGAGATGGAACCCGGTGCAGAACCGGGGATCCCGGCTATGATGGGCGGCCTGGAACCGGTGAGCGGCGCAGGATTCATGCTGCGCAATGCCCGGGAACTGCTGGTGGAGGGAGTCACCGTGATCGGTCACCACGGCCCTGATTTTGACGTCGACGAAACCGTGACGGGAAAACTGCCCGAATAAAAGGAGAAAGTCATGCTGTACAACTGTGTGAACAAAGGCTGTTATGAAAATCCTGTGCTGGAGATGGACTACTCCGACCCGGATGTGATCCGCGTGGGGGAGGACTATTACCTGGTCTCCTCCAGCTTTACCTACCTGCCCGGCGTGCCGCTGCTCCATTCCCGGGACCTGATCCACTGGGAACAGCTCAGCTGGTGCCTGCCCCGTCTGCCCTTCGCCCGGTATGACCTGCCTGCTCACGGCTGCGGTAGCTGGGCACCGTCCATCCGGTACCATGAAGGACGGTTTTACGTCTTTATCCCGCTGCCTGACGAGGGAATCTTTGTGGTCACTGCCACCGACCCCCACGGCCCGTGGAGCGAACCCCACTGCATCCGCGAAACGGTGGGCTGGATCGACCCTTGCCCCTTCTGGGATGAGGACGGGAACGCCTATATGGCCCACGCCTTTGCCAACAGCCGCTGCGGCATCAAGCACCGTATCGATGTCTGCCGCATGTCCCCCGATGCTTCCCGCCTGTTGGATGACGGCGTTCAGGTCTACTGCAATCCCCAGCTGCATCCCACCATGGAAGGCCCCAAAATGTACAAGCGGGAAGGATACTATTATATCTTTGTCCCGGCGGGCGGGGTGGCCACCGGCTGGCAGACAGTCCTGCGCAGCCGCAGCCCGCTTGGTCCCTATGAGGCTAAGGTAGTGCTCCACCAGGGGCAGAGCACGGTCAACGGACCCCATCAGGGCGCATGGGTCACGACCCCGGAAGGCGCAGACTGGTTCTTCCATTTCCAGGATGCCGGTGTCCACGGGCGTATCCTTCACCTGCAGCCCATGTGCTGGGTGGACGGCTGGCCGGTCATGGGCCGGGATCGGGACGGGGACGGCATCGGGGAACCGGTGGACAGCTGGCCTTTGCCCCTGCCCACCGCCCTGCCGCAGCATCCGCTTCAGCCGGATGACGGCTTTGAGGGCCCCGACCTGGCGCTGTGCTGGCAGTGGCAGGGGAATCCCCGGCAGGAATGGTACCAGGTGGAGAACGGGCTGCGGCTTTTTATGCCGCCCTGTGCCCGGGGAGAAAGCCTGTTGTGGTACATGCCCAATGTTCTGACCCAGATCGCCCCTGCAAAGCAATACACCCTGCGCACCACCCTGACCCTGGAAGACGGGGCGGATGGAGACGAGGCGGGGCTGACGGTGATGGGGCACCGTTATTCCGCCCTTTCCCTGCGCCGCACGGGGGGAGAATACCGGCTGGTCCTGACCTGTGGCTTTGTGACCGAGCGGACCGCCCAGGGGGTGGCGGTGGAACAGGTGGAGGCGGAACAGCCTTTCCGGGGCAACACCGTATCCCTGGAACTGCGGTTTGATCCCGATGGTATGGTGCGCTATGCCTGGGCCATCCCCGGGACCACCCCCACCGTGATCGGTCCCGCATGCCCGGCGGACAAATCCACCTGGTCGGGGGCCCGGCCCGGTCTGTTTGCACGCAATCACCTCAACCGTCCTACCTCCGGCAGCGCCCGGTTTGACGGCGCCCGGTTCGGAATCTGAAAGGAGCCTGTGATGGAAGTACAACAGTACGTGGAACGTCTGGAAACCGGCCGGCCGGAACTGGCCAGGGAATGGCTGGCAGCCCATCCCGCCGTTATGAATGCGTCGGATGAGCAGGGAGTCCCGGTGGTGCTCCGAGCCATGGAAACCGGCAGTGAACCCCTGATCCGGTATCTGGTGGAAGATACCGTGACCAAGGTGGCCGTCCGGGACCGGGATGGGGCCGGTGTGCTGCATTATGCGGCGCGGCGGGGCAGCCCTTCCCTGTTGGCCTACCTGGTGGAACGCCTGGGGTTTGATCCCCTGGAAAGCGACGGCCATGGCGAAACTCCACTGGAAACCGCCCGCCGGTTCGGCAACGCTGCCGGGGAAGCCTATCTGGCGGCGGCAGCCGGTTTCGGGGCGGAAGAGGGCTTCAAAAACCCCGTACAGCCCGGATTCATGCCGGACCCGTCCATCGTGCGCGTGGGGGAGGATTACTATATGGTCAACTCCTCCTTCACCTGGTACCCGGCCCTGCCCATCTCTCATTCCCGGGACCTGGTCCACTGGGAACGGATCGGCTATGTCTTTACCCAGGGAAATGCCCCCGGTCTGCTGGAAGGGCTGGACAGCGGTCACGGGCTTTGGGCACCGGACATTTCCTTCCAGGACGGGCGTTTTTATGTGACGGTGACCCTGCGCCGCAACGACAATGACCCCCATCCCCGTGCCCAGCTTGTTACCAGCGCAGCCCGGCCGGAGGGACCTTATGACCCGCCCGCCGTACTGGAAATCGACGGCATCGACCCTTCCCTTTTCACCGATGATGACGGAAGCCGGTATATGCTGCTCAACCGGGGTGCGCGGCTGGTGCCCCTCAGCGCCGATGCCCGCACCGCGCTGGGCCCGACGGAACTGATTTGGGGCGGGCAGGACCATCGGGCCAGCGAGGGACCCCACATGTTCAAGAAGGACGGGTGGTACTATCTGCTGCTGGCCGAAGGCGGGACCGGTATGGGCCACCATATCACGGTGGGGCGCAGCCGCCATCTGCGCGGCCCCTACGAGCGGTGCCCCCACAACCCGGTGCTGCAGCAGCGGGACCCTGCGGCGCTGCTGCAGAAATCCGGGCACGGTGATTTTGTGGAAACCCAGGCGGGAGACTGGTGGGTGGTATACCTTTGTGCCCGCCCGGTGGATGGATTCTCCCCCCTGGGCAGAGAAACCGGCCTGGACCCGGTGAGCTGGACGGCTGACGGTTGGCCGGTGGTGAACCGTGGCAGGGGACCGTCGGCGCTGCAGCGCCGCCCTGCGCTGCCGTTCTTTGAGCCTGCTCCCATGAGCCCGGACCCGGAGGCTCCCAACACCTTCTGGGCCAGCCAGCGCTGTCCCACGGGCGCCCGCTGGGAAGACGGTGTCCTCACCCTGCCGGGCAGCCCGCTGCCGTTGGAAGAACGGGACAGTCGGGCGGGCCTTTACCGGCGCCAGACCGCGCTGTGCTGCCGCTGGAGCGCCCGGCTGCTGGAATCGGAAGGAGACGCCGGACTGGCTGCCTACTATGATGAATTCTCCTTCCTTCTGCTGGGCCGGGAGGCAGAGACCGGGGAGCTGGTCGCCCGTATGCGGGACGGCAGAGCGGACCGGGTCCTGGGCCGGGCAGCCCTTCCGGCAGGACCGGTCTGGCTGCGGATGGAAGCGGAAAACCTCACCCGCCGCCTGCTGTACAGTACCGATGGAAAGACCTGGAGTCTTCTTGCCCTGGTGGAACGGGCGGAATGTCTGGCCGATGAAGGCGTGGGTTTCGGAAAGCGCTTCACCGGTACGATGCTGGGCGTCTATGCCGTGGGCGGTGCGGCCCGGCTTGACCAGCTGGAAATGGGTGATTTATGATGAAAGACGGGGAACATCGAAGACGCCCTGTGTCCATGAGCTCGCTGCGTCAGATTGCGGCGCTCTACCACGGCCATTGGGGACAGCTTTTCTGGGCGGTGCTCTGGTTCGTCATCAAGCATGCGCCCGCCTACGTGACGCCGGTGGTCACCGCCAATATCATCAACATCGTGACCGATCCCGCACACCATACCATGGGAGAATTCTGGATCAACCTGACGGTGGGCTGCCTTTTTGTGGCGCAGAACGTTCTTACAGCCTGGCTGCATACCCGGGCGTACTCCGGCCTGACCCGCGGTATCGAGATGGAACTGCGGGGGGCCATGGTGGACAAGCTCCAGCATCTGTCGGTCCAGTTCCACACCCGTACCCAGTCGGGACGGCTTCTCTCCAAGGTCATGCGGGACGTGGAAAATGTGGAGCAGATGCTCCGTTCCTGCTTCGGCACACTGGTGCCGCTGGTCACCAGCGTTACGGCGGCGGTGGTGGTCACTGCCTTCAATGACCCGCGAATTCTCTGGCTGTATCTGCTGGCGGTGCCGGTGGCGGGGTGTACGGTGGGGGCTTTCCGCCGTCCCATCCGCCGCTCCAACCGCAGTTTCCGGCGGGAGATGGAAAAGACCCAGGCCGCGGTGGGGGAAATGCTGGAAATGGTCCCCGTTACCCGGGCTTATGGCCTGGCTGACCGGGAAGCAGAACGGATGAACCATCTGCTGGCCGGGGTCAAGGATTCGGGATTTCGCCTGGATACCACCAACTCGGTTTTTGGAGCTACCAGCTGGGTGGTTTTTCAGCTCTTCCAGATGATCTGCCTGGGCTTTACGGGTTCGCTGGCTTACCGGGGGATCATCAGCGCCGGTGAAGTGGTGCTCTACCAGAACTATTTCGGTCAGATCGTCACGGCGGTGTCGGGGGTGGTCAATCTTTTCCCCACACTGGCCCGGGGTCTGGAATCCCTCTCCAGCATCAATGAGATCATGCAAGCAGATGAGGTGGAACCCAACGGACAAATTCCTGCTCCCGTACCTCTGCGGGGGGAAGTCTGCTTTGAGGGCGTGGCCTACCGTTATCCCGACGCTCCCGGTCCGGTCCTGAGGGACTTTACCCTGCGGGTGCCGGCGGGGCGCAGCGTGGCCATCGTGGGGCCCAGCGGTGCAGGAAAAAGTACCCTGCTCAGCCTGCTCATGGGGTTCATCCAGCCGAATGCCGGTCGGATCACGGTGGACGGCATTGATTTGACGGAGATGGAACTGAAAAGCTACCGCAGTCAGCTGGCTGTGGTCCCTCAGAACACCATCCTGTTCTCCGGTACCTTGCGGGACAACATTGCCTATGCCGCACCGGGTGTTTCGGACGAGGAAATCTGGCGCGTCATCGACCAGATCGGCCTGCGGGACCTGGTGGAAGGGCTTCCCGGCGGATTGGATGCCAGCTTGTCTGAACATGGCGGAAACTTTTCGGGCGGGCAGCGCCAGCGCATCGCCATTGCCCGCGCCCTGATCCGCCATCCCCGGATCGTGATTCTGGATGAAGCTACCAGTGCGCTGGATTCCGCCTCGGAGCAGCTGGTGGCACAGGCCACACAGCGGCTCATGGGACGCTGCACCACCTTCATGGTGGCCCACCGTCTGTCCACCATCCGCAGCGCCGACCACATTGTGGTGGTGGAGGATGGCCGGGTGGCCGAACAGGGCAGCTACGAAGAACTGATGGCCCGCAAGGGGCGGTTCTATCAGCTGAAAGTCCTGCAGCAATAACTCTGCCGGGGCGGGAAAGGAGAGCAGTATGTCCGATACAAACAAGATCCTGTGGTACGACCGCCCGGCCCGGCGGTGGGACCAGGCACTTCCTGCCGGAAACGGACGGCTGGGCTGCATGCAGTTTGGCGGCGTCTACGAGGAATGCTGGCAGCTCAATGAGGACTCTGTCTGGGACGGGGGCCGCCAGACGGCCAACGGCGAACAGCGGGACCGGATGAATCCCGATGCCCCGGAAGCATTGCCACGGGTGCGGCAGCTTCTGCGGGAAGGAAAGGTGGCTCAGGCAGAAGACCTGGCCCGGCGTGCCCTGACTTCCGTTCCGCAGGGGCAGCGCCGCTATCAGCCACTGGCAGATCTGCGGATCAGCTGGCTGGGGGCACGGCAGCCCTGGTCGGAGTACCGCCGGGAACTGGATCTGGAAACAGGACGTCTGCGTGTGGCCTTTTCCGTAGGCGGCACCCGGTATACCCGGGAGACCTTTGTATCTTATCCGGACCAGATCATGGCTGTCCGTCTGACGGCACAGGGGGAGAAGCGCCTCGCCCTGGAGATCCGGCTGACCCGGGACCGCTGGCGGTATGAGCGCGGCGGCAGGGAAGGCAATAATACCCTTTGGCTTTCCGGCGGACAGGACCTGAAGTTCTGTGCCATGGTCCGGGTGACGGAAACCGACGGCCGGGTGGAGGCTTTGGGGGAGACCATGCAGGTCCTGGATGCCCGCAGCGTTGTGCTGCTGGTGGCAGGGGCCAGTTCCTTCCGAGAACTCAGCCCCGCAAACGGCTGCCGGCGGATGGTGGAACAGGCGCAGACACTTGGCTGGGAGAAACTGTCCCGGCGGCAGCGACAGGATTTTGTGCCGCTGATGGCCCGGGCGGGGCTGGAACTGGACGGGGCGGACCGCAGTTTCCTGCCCACCGATGCCCGATTGGCTGCCTACGCTGAAGGGGCGGCGGACCCTGGCCTGGAAGCACTGTATTTTGCCTACGGGCGATATTTGCTGGCGTCTTCCAGCCGATCCGGTTCTCTGCCAGCCAATCTTCAAGGCATCTGGAACCACCGTATGGACCCGCCCTGGGGCAGTAAGTTTACCATCAACATCAACACCGAGATGAATTACTGGCTGGCAGCCCGCACCGGTTTGGCCGAATGTGAGCAGCCTCTGTTTGATTTGCTGGACCGGCTGCGGGGACCCGGCGGGCGGGTCGCCCGCCGGATGTACGGCTGCGAGGGATTCTGTGCACACCACAACACCGACCTTTGGGCAGACGCTGCACCCCAGGATTGCTGGCTTCCCGGCAGTTACTGGCCCATGGGAGCCGCCTGGCTGGCAACGCACCTCTGGGAGCATTACCGGCGCACCGGCGACAGGCAAACGCTGGAAAACCACTACACCACATTGTGCGGTGCGGTACGGTTTGCCCTGGATTTTCTGGAAAAAGACCGGAACGGATGGTTGGTGACCAACCCTTCTGTTTCGCCCGAAAACAGCTATTTCCTTCCGGATGGCACGGTGGGACGGATGTGTGTGGGCGCCACCATGGATGAGCAGATCCTGCGGGAACTGTTTGGCGGCTTCCTGCAAGCCGCGGCCTTGCTGGGAAAAACCGGAAAAACCGAAGAGGAAACGGCGACGGCTCTGCCGCTGCTGCGCCCCACTGCCATCGGCCCCGACGGACGGATCCTGGAATGGGCTGAACCATGGGGAGAACCCGAGCCGGGACACCGGCATATTAGCCAGCTGTTCGGTCTGTTCCCCGGCAATGAAATCGACCCCGATGCGACCCCGGAACTGGCCGCAGCGGCGGAGCGGTCCCTGCGGTACAGGCTGACGCACGGCGGTGGGTACACCGGGTGGAGCCGCGCCTGGACGGTGGGGCTGTGGGCCCATCTCCATCAGGGAGAGGAAGCGGAACGGAATCTGCGGGCTCTGCTTACCGAATCTACCTTTGAAAACCTGATGGATAATCACCCCAGCAAAGAAGGTCCGGTTTTTCAGATCGACGGAAACCTGGGAGCGGCTGCGGCCATGGCCGACTGCCTGGCCCAGAACGGTCCGGCGGGACTGCGTCTTCTGCCGGCTTTGCCGCCGGGATGGTGCCGAGGTTCTGTACACGGACTTTGCCTGACCGGAGGCATTCGGGCGGACCTGCGCTGGCAGCAGGGAAGGCTGGAGGAAGCGTGCCTTTTTGCAAGCCGCCCCTGGACGGGGACTCTGCGCTGCGGCGAGGCACAAACACGGCTGACCCTCTGTGCAGGCCAGACGGTCCGACTGGACAGCATGTTGAAACAGCAAATCGTGTAAATGAATCGTCTTCCTGGCGAAAAAGGCCACCGAAAGGTGGCCTTTTTCCTTGTGAAGCGTAAAAAATGCGGCGCCTGCCACGCCGCAGTAGGGGAGGTGCTATGATGGAAGTCCCAAGCCTTTTTGTAGGGAGAACATCGGGATATGGAAACAGTTTTTTATGAATGTACAGGATGCAGTATCAAGCAGATTCCTTTTTGGGAAAGATGTCGAATTGCCAGAAGACAAGTGGAAAATTGGTGTCAGAACTCTTGAAAAAACTATGCGGGCTGGAAACGGCGTATCAAAAACATGTTTTGAAAAAAATGATCTATGAAAAGCATCGTACAAATGATTGTTTTCTTTTTCTGTGAAGTTCAGTTGTCTCAAAAATAGTTGCATATGATTCAGTTGGACGTAGTAGTCTGGTCGGAGAACTGTGACAGACAGGCAAATAGCATGATTCAGCGCCGGAAATTGTGTGGTATGCACAACTTCCGGCGCTGTTTGTGTTGGCTATAAAAGAATGTTGGGACGTAAAAAACGATACACGGAACCGGCTGGGAAGAAGAAGTGGTCAGATGGTGGTCAAACTCTACCTCTCTAGCCACGCTGTTGCCGTCCGATTGGTTTGCTTGGGACAGTGGGGGCACTGGAGTATGGATGTAGTAGAAGAGATAAAAGGAGAGAAAAAACTGCTTTTTACAAGGACCGGCAATTAGTTTGCGATTATTTGACAAAAACTGGATGGATTTTTCGGTTTTCATACATAAAGCGTTTTGGTAAACAGCAAGGTTTTACCAAAGCTTTTCCCGGGCATGGTGGAAAGAAAAGGAACGAGAGTGATAACATTGATTTCGCGCCAAGAACGAAATCATCAAAAAGATACAGGGGCAAACAATGCCCCAAGGGGAAACCGGAATGAAAATAACCATCGAGCATCTGACGAAACAATACGGAGATTTCAAGGCGGTGGACGACCTGAATCTGGAAATTCAGGATGGGGAACTGGTGGGCCTTCTGGGGCCTTCCGGCTGCGGAAAATCCACCACGCTGTTCATGCTTTCGGGCCTGACCGAACCCAGCGGGGGCCGCATCCTGTTCGGGGATAACGACGTGACCACCATCCCCCCGGAGGACCGGGAGATCGGGCTTGTGTTCCAGAACTACGCCCTGTACCCCCACATGACCGTGCTGGAAAACATTATGTTCCCGCTGATCAACCGCAAGGTCCCCAAGGCCGAAGCCCGGGACCGGACGGAAAAGATGGCCGAGGTGGTCCATCTGGAAGGTCTGCTGCACCGCAAACCCAAAGCCCTTTCCGGCGGGCAGCAGCAGCGTGTGGCCATTGCCCGCGCCCTGGTCAAGCGGCCCAAGGTGCTGCTGCTGGACGAACCCCTTTCCAACCTGGACGCCAAACTGCGGGTGGAGACCCGGGAGGAGATCCGCCGCATCCAGCAGGAAGTGAAGATCACCACTATCTTCGTCACCCATGACCAGGAGGAGGCCATGAGTATCTCCGACCGCATCGCGGTGATGGACAAGGGGGTGCTGCAGCAGTACGAAAAGCCCCAGGAGATGTACCTGAACCCGGTGAACGAGTTCGTGGCCAACTTTTTGGGTATGCCCCAGATCAATATGTTCGAGGGGGACATCACCACCGACGGCGTCTGGCTCAACGGGCACCTGCTGCGCCCCCGCCAGGAGATGGCCGCCGGGCAGGACCTGCCCAACGGGCGGTACCGCATGGGCATCCGGCCGGAAAACTTTGAGCTGACGGAGCAGGGGCTGGCGCAGACCGCCTCCCATGTTCGGATGACCGGCCGCGACCTGCTGGTCTTCTTCCGTATGGACAATACCGAAATGCGGCTGCTGGCCCACTCCGACCGTCAGCTGCAGCGGGGCAGCAACTTTGCCGTGCGGGTCCGTCCCGGGCAGCTGTGCGTGTTCGGGGCCGACGGTAAAACCCTGGCCAAAGTGTGAACGGGGGCGGTACTATGCAACACAACCAGACCGTCCGCCGCCGCCTGCAAAACGGCAAGGGGTATCTGTACCTGGCGCCGTCCCTCATTATTCTGTTGGTCTTTACCATCTACCCGCTCATCAAGGCGTTCATGATGAGCTTCTGCGAAGATTACAGCATCATCAACGGCAGCTTCAAGGGCGTCAACCTGCAGAACTACCAGGACCTGTTTGCCGACGACGTCTTTCTCAAGGCGCTGAGTAACACCAGCATCTATGTGGTGTTCGTGGTGCCGGTTTCCATCCTGCTGTCCCTGGTCATTGCTGTACTTATCCACAACGCCGCCCGGGGCAAGGCCATCTTCCAGACCCTGTACTTCCTGCCCTACGTCACCAGCGTCATCGCCATCGGCATCGTGTGGAGCTGGATCTTCAACAGCAACTACGGCCTGCTGAACTACTTCCTCAGCCTCTTCGGCATCGACGCCATTCCCTGGCTCAACGATCCCCAGTATGCCCTGGCGGCGCTGATCATCTTCAGCATCTGGAAGAGCCTGGCCTTCAACATCCTGATCTTTCTGTCCGGCCTGTCCTCCATTTCCCAGGACATCTACCAGGCTGCCCGGATCGATTCCACCCCCCAGATGCGGGTGTTCTTCAAGATCACGGTGCCCCAGCTGCGGCCCATCATCGTTTACGCCTTCCTCATGGGGCTGATCAACGCCTTCAAGGTCTACAACGAGGTGTTCTCCCTGTTCCAGAGCAAGGCGGGGCCCGCCAACAGTGCCATTACGGTGGTCTACTACATCTACGACAAATTCTACAACAGCGGCGATTACGGCGTGGCTTCGGCGGCGGCCGTGGTGCTGTTCATCATCATTCTGGTGCTGACAATGGTCCAGAAATTCATTGCCAAGGAAAAGGAGGCGGCCTGATGAAATCCCGCAAACCGTCGGCCGTTGCGGCCCGCGTTGCCCAGTATGCGGTGCTGTGCCTGGGCGCGTTCTTTACCCTGCTGCCCTTTCTGTGGATGATCAGTTCCTCTCTCAAGACCCCCGCTGAGATCGTCAGGATCCCGCCGGTGATGATCCCCGAAACGGCACAGTTTTCCAACTATGCCGAAGCCTGGGCGGCGGCGCCTTTCGGCCGGTATCTGATCAACACCGTCATTGTCACCATCCTGACTACTGCCGGGGTGCTGGTCACCTCGGTGCTGTCGGCCTTCGCCTTTTCCCGGCTGAAATTCCCCGGCAAGGACCTGGTGTTCTCCCTCTTCATGGCCACCCTGATGATCCCCGGCGAGATGCTCATCATCACCAACTTCATGACCATCACCAAGCTGAAGTGGATCGATACCTACCAGGCCATGGTCATCCCCTGGATCTCCAACGTCTTTTATATCTACCTGCTGACCCAGTTCTTCATGCAGGTGCCGGATACTCTGTACCTGGCCGCCAAGGTGGATAAATGCAGCGACCTGAAATTCATGCTCAGGATCATGGTGCCCATGAACAAGAGCGCCATCACCACCATTGCCATCCTGAACATCATCGGTTCCTGGAACTCCTTCCTGTGGCCGCTGCTGGTCACCAACAGCCAGGAGATGCGGGTGCTTTCCACCGGCCTGATCCGCTTCCAGACCGAAGCGGGCACCTCCTACGAGCTGATCATGGCGGCGTCCTGCATCCTGGTGCTGCCCATTGTGATCATCTTCCTTTTCCTGCGCAAGTATGTACTCGAAGGCGTGGCGTTCAACGGCGTCAAAGGCTGAGCCGCCCATTCGATTACACATATACAGACTCTCACCATCCAAGATACAAAACGGTAAGGAGAAGAAACAACATGAAACGTAAATCCATCCTCTGTGTCACCCTGGCCGCGGCTCTGGCCGCCGGTTCCCTGGCCGGCTGCGGCGCCCCCGCTTCCGAAAGCAGCGCCGCTTCCGCCGATACCACCTCGGCCCAGGCTTCCGCTGAGAACGGCGCCGCCATCCAGCCCTGTGAAGTGACCTTCTGGCATGCCATGACCGGCCAGCAGGAGACCACCCTCACCGAGCTCACCGACCAGTTCAACGCCGAAAACGAATACGGCATCCAGGTGACCCTGGTCAACCAGGGCAGCTACAACGACCTGTCCACCAAGCTGACCGCCAACGCCGCCGCCGACACCCTGCCGGACCTGTCCCAGGCATACAACAGCTGGCTCATCCCTTACCTGGACAAGGTAGTCCATCTGGACGATTTCGTGGCCAACGATTATGATAACTATGAGGATATCATGGAGGGCTACCGGGAAGAGACCAGCCAGTTCGGCTTCATCAACGCCATGCCCTTCAACAAGAGCACCTACGTCTACTTCTACAACAAGACCATGTTCGACGAACTGGGCCTGGAAGCCCCCGAAACCTGGGACGACCTGCTGAACATCGGCAAGACCTTCCAGGAAGAGAAGGGGATGGTCTCCCTGGGCTTTGACGACATGGCCGGTATGCTGGAAGCCACTCTGCGCCAGAACGGCAGCGACTATGTGAACGAGGAAGGCGCCCAGTTCAACACCGAGGCCGGTCAGCAGGCCCTGGATTTCATCATGGAAATGTACAACAACGACTATGCCCGTCTGGTGGGTGAGGACAACTACTTCTCCGGACCCTTCAGCAACCAGCTGATCCCCGCTTACGTGGGTTCTTCCACCGGTGTTTCCTACATCACCCATGAAGGCTGGGAACTGGGTGTGGCACCTCTGCCCGGCAACACCGAAAAGGCTGCCAACACCGCCGGCACCAACATCGTCATGTTCTCCAAGGACGAAAACCAGCAGAAGGCTGCCTGGGAATACCTGAAATTCCTGACCAGCACCGATGCCACCGTGAAATGGGCCATGGACACCGGCTACCTGCCTGTGCGCACCTCCGCCTATGAGTCCGAGACCTACCAGGAATTCATGGCCGGCGACGCCACCGCCACCGCTTCCTACGCCCAGACCGACGCCTTCTTCTCCTCTCCCGCCTTTGACGGCAGCTACGACATCCAGAACGCCGTCAACGCCAAGCTGGAAGAGCTGATCCTGAACAAGGCGGACAGCACCACCGCCATGCAGGAACTGGTGGACGCCGTCAACGGTGCACTGTAAAACAAACTGAAACATCCGATGGAAAAGCGGGGGAGCGCAGCCGCGGGGCGGCCTGCCTCTCCTCTTTTCCTTCACCGAACAATGAGGGGTGCACAATGACAAAAATCACGTTTTATAAGGGGCTGCGGGTGATCGGCGGCACATTTGTGTCGGTGGAGACCGACCGGGCCGTCTGCATGTTCGACTTCGGCTTCACCGTCAGCGACCGGGCGGACGAGTCCATCCGCCTGCGCCCGGACCACATCCCCCAGGACTATGTCCGGGCGGGGATGCTGCCCGCGGCCGACGGCATCTATGAACCCCAGGCGGCCGCCGACCTGGGACTGGTGCCTTACGGCGAGACAGAAAAGCCCCATTTCTTCCTGATTTCCCACATGCACATCGACCACATGGGCGGGCTGGATATGCTGGACCCCCGCATCCCGGTGTACATGACCGAGGAATCTGAAACCCTCTACCGCCGTCTGGCGGCGCAGAGCGACCTGACCTTCCGGGAACATCCCTCCTGCATCGGCGTGCCCGACGGGCAGTCCTTCTCGGTGGAAGACATCACCGTGCAGGTCCTGCTCATCGACCATGACTGCGTGGGGGCCTGCGGCTTCCTCATCCGCACCCCCGACGGCAGCATCTGCTATACGGGGGATTACCGCTTCCACGGCTACCACCCCGACCGCACCGCCGCCTTCGGCGAAGCCTGCCGGGGGGCAGATGTGCTCATCACCGAGGGGGTCACCGTCAGCTTCGGGGATGTAGATATGCTGTCCCTGACCGCCCCCGACCCCCATGACCGCACCGAAGCCGACCTGCTGGAAGAGACCGTCACCTTCTGCGCCGAAGCGCCGGGGCTGGTGGTCATCAACCCCTACAACCGCAATGTGGAGCGCATCCATAACCTCACCGAACGCCTGGCCCGGCAGAACCGCCGCCTGGTCCTGGATGCGGTGCAGGCCGATTACCTGGCCGCCTTCTACCCCCAGGACCCCCTGTGCGTGTATGCCGAAACGGTGTGCGGCCACGCCGTGCCCGAAAGGGCGGTGCTCATCGGCCGGGACGAGCTGCTGCGCCGTCCCGGGGCCTATGTGCTGCAGCTGGATTACCGGGATTTCTACGAGCTGTTTGACCTGAAGCCGGTGGTCAGCGGGTATCTGCATATGGACGGCGCGCCCCTGGGGGCCTATGATCCGTCCTACGGCAAGATGCTGCTGCAGCTGGAAGCCATGGGCATCCCCTTCCGGTCCATGGGCCTGGGCGGCCATGCCCGGCCCTACTACCTCAAGCAGATGGTGGATCTCATCGCCCCTAAGGTGCTGGTGCCGCTGCACAGCCAGCGCCCTGAGCAGGTGGCCTCCCGGTGTGCGGGACGGCGCATCCTGCCGGAGGAAGGCCAGACCCTGATCCTGGAGAAGGGAGAGGTGAAAGCATGAAGATCCTGGTAGCAAACGATGACGGCATCCGCTCCCCCGGGCTGGAACACCTGGTGCGGATGGCCAGGAACCTGGGCGAAGTCTGGGTGGTGGCGCCTTCTGGCCAGTGCAGCGCCATGTCTCAGCGGATCTCGGTGTTCGGCACCCTGGACCTGCAGCCGGTGCCGGATTACCCGGTGGAAGGGGTCCGGGCCTGGACGGTGAGCGGTTCCCCGGCGGACTGCGTCAAGGTGGCCCTGGCCTGTGTCATGCCCGAAAAGCCGGACCTGGTCTTTTCGGGCATCAACCAGGGGTACAATGTGGGCACCGACATTCTGTATTCCGGCACCATCGGGGTGACTATGGAAGCCCTGGCCAACGGTATCCCGGCCATGGCCTTCTCCACCGAAAACGGGGAGGACCTGCGGGTGGCGGACGCCTGGATGCTGCCCCTGGTGCGGGAACTGCTGGAACAGCCCATCCACCCCTGGGAGGTGTGGAACCTGAACTTCCCCTCCTGTGACCCCGACTGCCTGCGGGGGGTGCTGTACGACCGGTTCCCTTCGGCCATGCAGTTTTATCATAACCGCTACACCCCCGAACCCTTGCCCGGGGGCGGCAGCCGCCTGACCCTGTGGAGCGACCGCTGCGCCGAAGCGGAACCCGGCAGCGACATGCAGGCGGTGTTTGACGGTTACATCTCGGTGGGGCGCGTCCGCTGCGCCCTGTTGCAGCAAAACAACCAAGCCTGAATCAAAAAAGTCCGTCCTGTAGTTTCGCAGCAAGGCATACTGTTTCCCGTTCCCGTACCAAACAAAAAATAACGCGTTTCTTTGTGCAATTTGTTGGGGGATATATAAGAAAAAGGCCTCCCCCATACGGAGGAACCGGTGGAACGGGACGTTTATCTTGCATTTCCATTAAAATGGGCGGAACAGCGACAGTAGATTTGTCACAGTTCTTCAAAAAAGAACTTCCCGATATTGAGCTGACGCGCGGAAGAATTTGTTCCATTGGCTGCAAATTCTTGTGGAAAATAGCGATAATTTGTTTGTTTTTTGGCTTGTGGAACTTAGTTGTCCGAAAAATAGTCGGCTATAGTCCAGTTGGACGTAGTAGTCTGGTCGGAGAACTGTGACAGACAGGAAAATAGCATGAACCAGCGCCGGAAATTGTGCGGTGTGCACAACTTCCGGCGCTGTTTTTGATGGTTATAAAAGGATGTTGGAACGTAAAAAACAATACACAGAACCGGCTGGGAAGAAGAAGTGGTCAGATGGTGGTCAAGCCGTCTCGTCTTGCCTGAATCGGCAGTTACGGCCTGTGGATACTCCCGGCCACCTGTATAGGCTGGCCTGCACAAAACAAAAGACTTCTCTGCCCCTACGCAGGGCGGAAAGGTCTGTTTGCCTATCGAAGGACGGAGCCTCAGGCCTCGGTAAATACCTTGGCCATGATCTTCCAGCCGTCCGGGCCCTTCTTCTGGGCGTGGAAGTCCACATAAACGGTACTTGCCGCAGAAAAGTGCCGGAACCTGTGCAAGGTGTACAGATTCCGGCGCTGATTTTTGTGAGTGCAAACAGAGGCTGGGGGCTGTCCATGCTGCTCCAAGGGGCTGTGCTTTCCCCGGGTCTGCTGTATAATGAAAGTAGAAATCGCAGGAGGTGACAGCCATGCAGGAAAAGCTCTACGCAACTCCCTGCGGCAAGATTCATTACTGGGTGAATCGTGACTGCGGCCCCGCAGCCATCACCCTGGTTTTTCTGCCAGGGCTGACCGCTGACCATCGGCTGTTTGACAAACAGATTGCCTGTTTCGAAGGGAAATACAATCTGCTGGTATGGGACGCCCCCGGCCATGCCGCTTCCTGGCCCTTCCAGCTGACCTTTTCCATGATGGACAAGGCAAGATGGCTGGACGAGATTCTCTGCCGGGAAGCTCTGTGCCAGCTGGTGATCGTGGGGCAGTCTATGGGCGGCTATGTGGGACAAACCTATGCGGAATTGTTCCCTCAGAAATTGAAGGGCTTTGTGGCCATTGATTCGGCCCCTCTGCAGCGAAAGTATGTGACGGGCATCGAACTGTGGCTGCTGAAACGGATGGAGCCGGTCTATCGCCATTACCCGTGGAAGTCCCTGCTGAAAATCGGGTCGAAAGGGGTGGCCACCTCCTCCTATGGACAGGCCCTGATGCACGAGATGATGATGACCTACGACGGCGACCAGGAACGGTACGCCCGGCTGTCAGGCCATGGAATGCGGATGCTGGCCGAAGCCATGGAAGCCGACCTTCCCTACAAAATTCCCTGTCCGGCGCTGCTGATCTGCGGAGAAAAAGATCATGCCGGTTCCTGCATCCGATACAACAAAGCCTGGCACAAAAACACCGGCATTCCGCTGGTGTGGATTTCCGGAGCCGGACACAATGCCAACACCGATGCACCGGACGAAGTGAATGAGCTGATCGGGAAGTTTGTGGAGGGGTTGCGATAGGAGGTCCCCCGTGCCACCGTTTTTCCTTCGGCAAAGCGGCAAAAGCGCAGCACCTTGACGGGCTATTCCGGGCTTGTTAGACTATACTTATATACGATTCCGCCGGGCCGTTGGCCGGGGGGCGGGATGGCGCCAAAAACATAGACAGGCGCCACACCGGCGCGGGGAGGGCGCAGCCCTTTTGCGCAGAATCCAAACAAGGAGTACGGTATGCTGGACAACGAACTGAAGAATAAAATCAACAGCCTGTGGGAGACATTCTGGACCGGGGGCATCACCAATCCGCTGGACGTGGTGGAGCAGATGACCTATCTGATGTTCATTCATGATCTGGACGCGGCGGACAACCAGCGCGCCAAGGAGAGCGCCATGCTGGGGGTGCCCCACAAGAGCATTTTTGCGGACAAGGTCACCATCGGGGAGCGGAGCATTCCGGGCGAGCAGCTGAAATGGTCGGTGTTCCGGGACTTTCCGGCGCAGCAGATGTACACGGTGATGCAGGAATGGGTGTTTCCCTTCATCAAGGGGCTGCACGGCGACAAGGACAGCGCCTACGCCCAATACATGGGGGATGCGATTTTCAAGATTCCCACGCCGCTGATGCTGGACAAGGTGGTCACGGCGATGGATGAGATTTATGAGCAGTCCCGCCAGGCCAGCAGCACCGATGTGCGGGGTGACATTTACGAATATCTGCTTTCCAAGCTGTCCACCGCGGGGGTGAACGGCCAGTTCCGCACGCCGCGGCATATCATCGGTATGATGGTGGAGATGATGGCCCCCCAGCCCGACGAGGTCATCTGCGACCCGGCCTGCGGCACGGGCGGCTTTCTGGTGGAGGCCGGGCACTACCTGAAAGAGAAATACAAACAGGAGATCTTCTTTGACCGGCAGAAAAAAGACCATTACATGAACCGGATGTTCCACGGCTACGATATGGACCGCACGATGCTGCGCATCGGCGCCATGAACATGATGACCCACGGCATTGACAACCCGTCTATTGAGTACCGAGACAGCCTTTCGGACCAGAATACCGACCGGGAGGCCTATTCTCTGATTCTGGCCAATCCGCCCTTCAAAGGCAGCCTGGACGCCGACATCGTTTCGACGGACCTGCTCAAACTGTGCAAGACCAAAAAGACCGAGCTGTTGTTTCTGGCGCTGTTTTTGCGGATGCTGAAAGTGGGCGGCCGGTGCGCCTGCATCGTGCCGGACGGGGTGTTGTTCGGCTCTTCCACGGCGCACAAGGCGATCCGCAAGGAGATTGTGGAGAACCACCGTCTGGAGGCGGTGATTTCTATGCCCAGCGGAGTGTTCAAGCCCTACGCGGGGGTGTCCACGGCGGTGCTGGTGTTTACCAAGACCGGCCACGGCGGCACCGACGAGGTGTGGTTCTATGATATGAAGGCGGACGGTTTTTCGCTGGACGACAAGCGCACCGAAATCAAGGAAAACGACATCCCCGATATTATTGCCCGTTTCCATGACCGCGCGGCGGAAAAGAACCGCGCCAGCACCGAGCAGTCCTTCATGGTGCCCAAGGCGGAGATCGCCCAAAACGGGTATGACCTTTCCATCAACAAGTACAAGCAGGTGGAGTACAAGCCGGTGGAGTACCCGCCCACGAGCGAGATTCTCGACGATCTGAAGGCGCTGGAGCAGCAAATCACCCAGGGGCTCCAGGAACTGGAGGGGATGCTGTGATGGCGAAGTTGGGGGATGTGTTCACGCTCATTCGGAACGGAGCTTCTATAAGGCAAACAGAGGGAGCCGATGGATTCCCTATCACCAGAATCGAAACCATCGCAAATAGAGAAGTCGATCGCAACAAATTTGGATATGCCAATATTGTAGATATTGCCAAATACGAAAGCTATATTCTACAGGATGGCGACATCCTTATGTCACACATTAACAGCGAGAAACATCTTGGTAAAGTTGCTTTATATAAAAAGCAAGCTAATGAACAGATCATCCACGGCATGAATTTGTTACTGCTCCGTGCCAATCCTAAAATTCTTTTGCCTTCTTACGCGGCATACTATTTTGAAACACCTGCCTTTTTAGGGCAAATTCAAAGAATAACAAAAAAGTCTGTAAATCAAGCTAGTTTTACTGTAACAGCACTGAAAGAAGTAGGGATTCCGCTCCCGTCACTCGATAATCAACGCCACATTGCCGCCATTTTGGACAAGGTCACTGACTTGATTGCCCAACGCCGCGCCCAGCTGGACAAGCTGGACCTGCTGGTCAAATCCCGCTTTGTGGATGTGAAATATCATGGAGAATGAGAAAATAGGTTTGAACGGCGGGCGGGGCCGAAAGGAATGTGCAAAAAGGCGGAAAACGCCGCTTTTTAACCAAATAACGTAAAATTTAATGATGCGTGAACGGAAAAGTTCGCATAAAAAATGCAAGTCCCTGAAAAGGGGCTTGCAAATTTTTTTGCCCATTTTGGGGCACTTTTTGTGGACACCGGGGAGAGGGGCTATTGTTACGGATGTACCGTTTGAAATACGTTCAAACGGTGTTTAAGAGCCCCGAAATTATCCTGCATAATTTACGAAACAGCGCGTTTTAATGGTCGTTAAAACGGCTTGAAAGAAAGTAGCAGTGCACATAACGTCACACAGAGCGTTTTGTGAATTGTCCTCGTTTTTAATGCGAACAATTTGTTCGCATCGAAATCAACGGTTCGCATATCGTAGATGCGTTATTTTTTTCTATTCCTGCTTACCTGAGTAACAAGAAGCGGTTCGCATTAAAATGGCATTTCCTTTAGGTAAAGGCGGGATATCGAAATTCGTTAGTTCTTAGCAAAAAGAGTACAAATAAAACGAAAGTCACTATTCTGATTCTATAGAATTTTCTTGGTTTGCGTTATCCCCCACAGAGCTGCTGCACCTAGCCAATTCTAACTCAAGAACGGTACGAACCATTTTCTGTCCATTTTGATCTAAAGCACGATATGGCTTTACCAGAAACTCCATCTCAGAAGATGTCGCATGAGAATTGAAGTGTTCGAAAGCCTCATCTTGAAATATAAAATTTGCATCCACATTTAACACCTGCATGATTCGGCTTAAGGTGGCCATGCTCGGTTCGCTTTTCCCGGTTTCATACCCGGTGATTGTCGTCTTTGCGCATCCAACCAAACCTCCCAATTCGGTCTGGGTAAGGCCGGCTTTTTTGCGTGCTTCGCGCAGTCGATCACTGTATGCCATGAAAATTCACCTCGGTTCAATTATAGCCATTTAAAGGCATTCGTCAACCAAAAAAGTCGAGGAAGTCGAACAAAAATGACAGAAAAGCATTGACAGGTGGAGCAACGCGGTCTATACTGTATATAGTTCGAGAATCTCCACCAATAGACAGGAGGTCGATATTATGAAAATCAATAATAGCCCGGTATCTGATAATGTGATTCGTATTATCAGAGAAAAGGGACTGAAGCAATGCGCAGTAGCTCAAAAGGCTGGCTATTCTCGGCAGATCTTTGGAAATATGATAAACAATAACAGGGTTATTCGTCCGGATGACGTGCAACGCATCGCGGCGGCGCTGGAAGTCAACGCGGGAGACCTTTTTGAGACGGAGACTCTTGGGGCATAGCAGCCGAAACGGCCCTGCGGGGCCGTCTACCGGGGATGGCCGCCCGGTACTGATGAGGCAGGCCAAGGAGAACGCCATGCACAATCGCATTATAGATGCCATACAGGAACAATACGGCGAGAAGTACGCCACACTGGAGGACGCTCTGAACTGGTGGGCGTGGCCCGAGCATTGGCAGCGCGGCGCATGGGACAGTGATTTTGTGACAGGTATGAAGACTGTTAAAACGGCGTTTAATTGTCCATTCAAAAAGGAGGAAAAAGGGTTGGAAGATGCAATCTTGACGGCGCTGAAAGAAATGACCGGCGAAAAGCCCGACACGATCGAGAAGGCGCTGGAGCGGCATTACCGCCGGGAGCTGCTGGACATCTGGCTACGGTATGAGGGCCTAATCGGGTACACGTGGCCGATCTTGCGCGCGATGGAGGCACTTGGTTATGACATTGATACCGAAGAATGACCGGGTGCCGGTTCAGAAGCTGGGCGATCCGCTGCTGGTTGGCGAGACCTACCCCAATGCTGGGAGCCAGTACAAGGTGCTGAAGGTGGAAGGGTACTATGGGGATGCCTGGGTACAGAACATCAAAAGCGGATGGACCTGCAAGGCACACCGCCCCGCCCTGTACCTGATGCCGGATGGACAGATCGAACTGCAATGGGCTTACAGCACAGAGGGGCATTTTGAAAAATCGCTTGCATGATGTTGCAGAGTAAATATGCTGGATATTACAACAGCCGAAACCGCCAGAGATGGCGGTCTGCCGGGGATGGCCACCCGGCACTGATGATGGCAGGCCAGAAAGGAACAAAATCACGAATCTGCACAGGGCGGAAAATCTGATTGAACAGATCAACCAATCAAAGAAGATACCAGTCCTCGCGCAGACCATCGGTGGAATGGTACACAACCTCGAATTCACCTTGTCCACTGAAATCTGTTTCGCTGAGAAGGTTCAGTTCCACTCCAAGCTGTTGATCGGGAAGATTCCATCTGATGCTTTGATTCCCAAGGACGCGGTCCCCTGTATAGGCCGGTTCACCGTAGTACTCAACCAGGAGGTCGTACACGGTTTCATATGTCGCAATGATGTCACCATGTTTTTCTTCCGTCCGCTGATCAAAATAGATCGTATCGCGGACACAGAAAGAAATGCTGCGCAAGGTGCGTTCGTCCTCAAATTCCTGTTCCATAGGATCGTCAAAATCATAGGTGACACCGCAGATGGCGCAGTAATTATCCAACGGGATCTCATCAAATCCACCGATCACATCACTGTCATAGGAAGAATCCCCCCACATGGAGTCAAATTCTTTTTCGTTGTGGGCGATCGGGCTGTCGAGAACTTCTTCCACTTCGATGGCAGGCATCCCAAACGACAGAGAGGAAGGGAAAAGCAATGCGTCGTAGGGATTTGACGGCGAAGAAGATGATTCTGACGGCGCGCCGCAAGCGGTCAGGGCCAACAGGGTCAAGAGGCAGAGAACAAGGATTCGTTTCATCAATATTTCCCCTTTCATGTCACCGCCGAGCGGCGGTGTGAATCAAAATAAGTATACAACAAAGTACGAAAAAAGAACAGCCGAAACGGCCCTGCGGGGCCGTCTGCCGGGAATGGCCGCCCGGTACTGATGATGGCAGGCTAGATTGAGGTGATAAACGTTGGAAGCCATGTTAAAAGCCACCGAAGCGGCAAAATTGCTGGGAGTGAGTGTCCGATGGGTTCAGAAGAAATCTCGTGAAGGGAGTTATGGAGAACCGCAGATTCGGATTAACGCCCAGAACCGTCCGGAGTATCTGATCCCGCTGTCGGCACTGCCGGAGCAGGCGCAGAAAAAATACATGGATCAGCACCGCCCTGCCTCCGCTGCAGCCCCCATGGATAAGGGGAAGAAAGAAACGCCCGCCGAAGCAAGGCCTCTGGAAAGCTACAGCGCCGAGGAGCGGGCCGAGATCAGCTACTGGCTGGCCATGGTGGACCGCTGGCAGGAATACCGACGCAAGGCGGGTGGCCGCAAGGCAGAATGCGATGAAAAGTTTGTGCTGCTGCGCCAGCTGGAGGAGCCGGAACGGCAAATCAGCGTGGAAACGCTGTACCGCAAGTGGGCGGCGATCCGGGCCGGAGAATTAGATTCACTGGTAGACAAGCGCGGCAAGGCCCGAAAGGGCAAGACCGTGCTGCTGCCGGAAATCGAGCAGGAATTTTTGAGCCTGTTTTTGGATGAAGCGCAGTTGCCGATCCCCCGCTGTGTGGCGCTGACCGAGCAGTGGGCGCGGGAAAATATGCCCACGGCCCTGCCACTTCCCAGCTATCACACCTTTTACCGCAAAGCCAAGGCGGTACCCTATGCGGTGACAGTGCTGTGCAGGGAGGGCGAAAAAGCCTACTACGACAAGTGCAGCCCCTACATACGCCGCGAATACGAGAGTATTTCCGCCAACGACTTCTGGATCGGCGACACCCATACACTGGACGTGGAAAGCATGGGGCCGGATGGCACCCTGCACCGCCTGTATCTGAGCGCCTGGCTGGATGCCCGCAGCGGTATTTTTACCGGCTGGTATGTGACCGCCAATCCCGGTAGTCAGGCCACGCTGAATGCGCTGCGCAAGGGCATTGCCGCCCGCGGCATCCCGCTGAACGTCTATGTGGATAATGGCCGGGAGTTCCTGACCTACGACATCGGCGGACGAGGCCACCGCGCCAAGAAGCGTCTGGCCGATGGCAGCGAACCTTTTGCCCCGCCGGGCGTGTTTGAGCGGTTGGGCATCAAGATGACCAATGCCATTGTGCGTAATGCCCGCGCCAAGTTGGTGGAGCGGCGGTTCGAGGATTTCAAGAATTATGTAAGCCGGTTGTTCCCTACCTATACCGGCGGCAATGTGGTGGAAAAGCCCAACCGGCTGAAATATGTGCTGAAGCAGGGTGACCATGTGCCCACGGACGCCGAAGTGATCGCGGCGGTGGATACGCTGATCGAAGGGTATCTGAACTGTGAGCCCTACGGCGGCAGCGTGGCCGAGGACAAAGGCAAAAGCCGCGTGGAGGTCTGGCGGGAAAGCCTGCCCAATGGCGCGGTACGGCAACCGGCCAGTGAAAGCGACCTGCAGCTGATGCTGATGCGTACCAGCAAGCCGGTACGGGTGACCCGCCGCGGCGTGACATTGAAGATCCACGGCCTGGAGTTGGATTTCTACACCCCGGAACTTGCCAACCTGCGCATGAAGGACAAGGTGTATCTGCGGTATGACCCGGAGGACCTGAGCAAAGTGCGGGTCTACGATATGGAGGACCGCTACCTGACGGAAGCCCCGCAGAGCAAGCTGACCGCCGGATACCTGGCTACACAGGAGCAGATCGCCGAGCTGATGGCCGCCAAACGCAAGGCCGAAAAGGCAGTGCGGGAGTACGGGCAGGCGCTGCGCCTACCGGATGACCCGGAGCGCGCGCTCAACCTGGCCACCGCCCTGGCCCGGCACAATCTGGAAGAACTGGAACTGGCCCCCAAACCCAACTGTATCGAACTGCGCCGCGCCGAACAGGAAGAACCCTTGCTGCGGGCGGTGGGCGATATTGATATTGGAGCAATGACCGAAAACCTGATCAGACAACGAGGAGGATTTGAAGATGGAGAAGACCTATGACCTGACCCTGATCCAGCGGGTACAAGCCTACATGGAGCAGAACAGCATCAGCCAGAACCAGTTGGCGGGCAAAGTCAATATTTCCAGCGCGGCGCTGAGCAGCTACCTGAACCAGAAATACAAGGGCTCCGTAGAGGCGGTGGAGCGGCAGCTGCGGGAGTTTTTCAGAATCACCGAGGAGGCGGCAGCAGTCGCCGAGAGAACCGGTGACCTGCTCATCCGGGAAGAGTACATCCCGACCTCCATCTCGGAGGATGTGTACCAGAGCATCCGCTTTGCCCAGCTGGAGCACTGCATGGTGGTGCTGCACGGTGATGCCGGTGTGGGCAAGAGCAAAGGCGCGCAAAAGTTCCTGCGGGATCACGCCGCCAGCGCCGTGGGAGTCAGCATCACCCCCAGCACTGGCAATCTGACCGGGGCCATCAAGCTGCTGGCCAGAGCCGTGCGGGTGCCGGAATGCCGCAATAAGATGGATCAGGTCGTGGCGCTGCGCCAGCGGCTGGACGGTACCAACATGGTGATCGTCATTGATGAAGCCCAGCACCTGAAGTATGCGGCGCTGGAGGAAATCCGCGCCCTGACCGATGACAACCCCATGACCGGGGAGCATGGCGTGGGTGTGGTGCTCATCGGCAACAGCGAGGTGTACAGCCGCCTGCAGGGACGGCAGCAGGCACAGTTCGCCCAGCTGTTCTCCCGCATCCGTATGCAGCGGGAATACACCACCCGTAAGGTCAAGCGCGAAGATGTGGAGAAACTCTTCCCGGTATTGGCGCAGCGCGGAGCCAAAAAGGAGCTGGACTTCTTGCTGAGCGTGTGCCGTAGCCCGTGGGGCATCCGCGGGGCCATGAATCTGTACACCAACGCGGCCAGTGCCGAGAGCGTGGATTATGAAAACCTGTACCGCATGGCGGCCCACATGGGAATCGGAATGCTGGGAAACGTTTGAAGGAGGAGCGCATGAGTGTAAAAGCGGTTGGTATCACCTGCATTGCCGCTGCCATCAGTTACGGCCTTGGAATGATTGGCGGTGCAGTGGCAACCAGCGGGAGCATTGGGTATCTTTTGGCAATGATTGTGGCCAGTATTTTGGTGGTGCGCACGGCCAGCCATACAGCCATGCAGGATGCACGGTGGATGGAAGAGCAAAACGTCGAAATTGATACCGCCAATGAATATGAACGCGGTTATGAAGACGGATATAGCGATGCAGTGGAATCCCTGCAATTTGTGGTTCCACCGACTCGCCAGCGCCACGGAAAACGACGGCGCAAGGGGGCGTAAGCCTCCTCTTGCCTTAATGCAGCCAGGGTATTGCCCTGCCGGTCCCAAGCCCGGAACGATGCAGAGGGAGGAAGCTGTACAAATGGAGGCGCATTATGGAAAACGAAAAGCCGAACAATGCGGTACAACAAAAGGTTGCCCAGTTGGCGGCGCGTATGGTAGATCTGTTCATGCCTTGTGACGGCGGGGAGATGATCATAGGCTATGCTGCGATCCTGGTACTGGAGAAGGCTATCCGGGAGGATATGCCGCCTACGGCAGTTGGTCTGGCCCGTGACATAGCGGGGACCATCAAAGCAGAAATGGAGGACAAGTAAATGGCAAGACGAAAAGTAGCGACCACCCCGGCCCTGGCAGACTGGGCCGCCGTGGACGGCGCGCTGCGGGATATCCGTGAATGTGAACACGCCCTGACCGAGCTGGGGGTAGACCGGGACCGGCGTATTGACGCCGTGAAGGACGAGTACAGCAAGATGGCGCTCCCGCTGCAGAACCGCATCAAGAAGCTGGAGGGTGATGTCAAGGTCTATGTGGACGCCCACCGGGCTGAAATGACCGGCAAGAGCCGGACGCTGAACTTCGGCACGGTAGGGTACCGGATCAGTAGCAAACTGATCCTGCCCGCAGCCAAGGCCGCCGAGGCCATCGCGGCGCTGAAAGCGCTGGGACGCAAGGAATTCGTGAAAACCACCGAAACGCTGGACCGTGCCGCGCTGCTCCGCCAGCCCGCAGAGTTTCTGGAGCAGATCGGTGCGTACATCCGGCAGAGCGATGAATTCTACTATGATGTGAGCAGCGATGAGCCCGATGCCGGGTGACCCTCTATGAGCAAGCGGGACTGGCGGCTTCTGCAGGCGTACCTGGCCACCGGGTTGACGCCGACGCAGATCGAAGAAATGAAACGGGAAAGGGAGGAAAAGATGAATGGCCAGCATCAATACATACCAGATTCGCAAGATCTACACGATAGCCAGTGTGCTGGGCATGAAGGGCCGCGATAAAGACGATGCCCTACACGATCTGGTTCTGGGCATGACCGGGAAAACCAGCGTACGGGAACTGAGCTATGCCGATGCCTGCCGGGTGATTGGCGAGTTAGAAGCCCGTCAGGGAACCCCGCCGCCGAGAAAAGGTGGCCGTCCGATGCGCAAGAGCACACCGGGGCGGGTCAGCGAAGGGCAGCAGCGCAAGATCTGGGCACTGATGTACCAGATCGAAACCGCCAGCCCCAGCACGACACTGCTGGGAGACAGACTGTGTGCCATCATCAAGAAAGAGCTGGGGGTTGAGGCTTTCCCCAGAGATCCCTTTGCCTGGGTCGATTACAAAGGCGGAAATAAGCTGATAGAGACCCTGAAAGGGTATGTGAAAACCGCTCGCAAGAAAGCCGAGGCGAAACCATGAACAAGGAGCTGCTGCAGCTGCTGACCCTGGATGACCTTCACGGCGAAAGCAAGGAACTAGCGGAGGTGATCGGGATGCCGGCGTTCATTCGCCTGGTTGAAGTTTACGGCGGAACCGGGCGGATGTATATTCCTCAGGCAGATATGCTGCTTATCCCGGTGCGGGACGCGAAGATCCGGGAAGAATACGACGGCACCAATCTGTACGGGATTTGCAAAAAGTGGGAACTTAGCGAGGGAACGGTACGGCGCATTGTGCAGGAGAAGAGCCGGGAACTGCGCCGGGCCCCTGTAGACGGGCAACTTTCTCTGTTTGACGCATGAACGTGGTTTGCTAAAATAGTTTGTTGGATTACACACAAAAAATAAGGTATGATTTCCCTGTCAAAAGGAAATCATACCTTATTTTTTGTGAAGAGGTTTTGTATGGTATTTGATTCGGCTACATGGTGGTTGGCGTTGCTGCTGCTGGGGGCACTTACCGGCTGGTGCGGTTGGATGTTCAAACGCACCAGCGAAAAGTCTGAAAAGGAACTGGACTCCGTCAAAAAAGACATCCGGGAGATCCAGAGCACCTACACTTCGCTGGATGTCCATAACCGGGATTTTGGAGAATGTCGCAAGAAAATTACCGACATTGCCGAAAACTACCTTACCAAAGACGACTTTTTCCGGGAACAGGCCAAAACCGAGCGGAAGCTCGACCAGATACTGGACATTCTGATGAAGAAAGCAGGTGTTTCGTGATGAACCAGGAAAAGGAAAAGCTGGCTGCACAGATCCGGGCCGGCGCCTTCGTTGCCAACAATGGCCGCGTGCTGCGCACCATCAACATCCTGCGCACCCGCTACAACCGTCTGACCGGCGTGCAGACGGTATTGGAGGATCAGGGCGTGATGGAGGACGAGTTTGCGGATTCCATCAATTTCCTGTCCATGGAAGAGTATATCCAGCTGCGCCGCGTTGGCGACCGGACGGAGGTACGGGACCTGGCGGACGATGACTGGAGAACGCTGGAAGCCAAATTGACGCCGAAGGGTATCCGCTTGCTGGCCGGCGGAATCTGCGATGAAATGATCGAGGTGTGACTATGGGCTGGCCTTTTGGCAAAAAAGCGGGCAACCGCAAGCACAGCAAGATCGACAGCCTTCCGCCTGAGATGAAAGCTACCGTCGAGGAGATGATCCTTGACGGCAGCGCCACATATAGCGAGATCGTGGACTATCTGCAGGAGCACGGCTACAGTCTGAGCGTATCCAGTGTGTGTCGGTACGCCCAGGGGTATGTGGAAAACATGCAGACGCTGCAGATTGCCCAGCAGAACTTCCGCAACATGATGGAGGAACTTGACCGATACCCTGACCTGGACACTACTGAAGCTCTGGTGCGCATCGCCAGCCAGAACCTGATGAGCGCGCTGGCCAGCAAGAAGGACGAGGACTGGTCCAAGGTCGGCGTGGACAAGCTGATGAACCAGATCAGCGGTCTGACCCGTGCAGTTGCCTATAAGAAGCGTGTGGAACTGCAGAACAAGACCGATCTGGAGGCCGGGGCCGACGATATCAAAACGGCACTGTGGACGGCCATGGCCAAAGAGCGGCCCGACCTGTATAAGCAGGTGTCGGCCTACCTTGACCGAAAGACACAGGAGAACGGCACATGAGCATGTACGTCTTACAGGTCATTACAGGACGCGAGCAGGAGATTTGCGGGAGGCTGAACAGAGCGGGCATACCGGCCTACTGCCCATCCGCCATGCGACAACTGCGCCGGGGCGGTCGGTGGCAGGCGCAGGAATATCTGCTGTACCCTGCCTATATCTTCGTGCAGTGCGAAAGCGTGGTCGATGTGTACTACGCTATCCGCCACGAAGATGGGGTACTGTACTGGCTGGGAGCAACGCGCGGCACACCGGAAGCGCTGAGCAAAGACGAAGAGGCCAATATCCTGTGGTTGGCTGGGGACGGGCCCCTGCCAGTGAGCAGAGCGGTCCGGCACGAGGATGGCGCTCTTGACTTTACCAGCGGCCCGCTGAAGCGCCTGGCCGAACTGGAGGCACTGCGCAGTGTATTGGTCCGGGAACGGCGCGCCACAGCGGTGCTGCCGTTACATGGAATAGAACACAAAATCCGGCTCAGTTTTGAGCTCGAACAGGAAACCGGGAGTAGTGACGGGGCTGGTTCGCCCCCCGAAGCGAAAGTGGCGGATATACTTTGAGTTCCGAGGTAAGACCGGCCGGTTTTACCCCGGATGGCGAAGCATATCCAGCGAAGATCCTGCCTTCCTGTACGGTGGCAAACTATCCCCGTTTAATCGCGCCACAGAGCCGTTTAATTTCGTTTAAGAAATGCAGGCAGCAAAACTGCCCACACACAAACACATGAAAAAACAGGCCTGTTTCTGCCGCGCTGGTGCGCTGTCGATGGCATCCCTGAATTTTTGCCGAAAGGAGTCTGCTGCATGAGAAGTAAAAATGCAACAATCCGCGAACTGCTGGCGGACATCCGCACGGCGACACAGCAGGAACAGTATAACCCCGCCGATGATTTGAAGATTCTGCAAACGCAGTATAAACGCCTGGGAAAACGGGAATTTGGCCTGCTGCTGGACGCCATGGCGGAGAAGTATGCCGACGGCGAATGGTCGGCTATCCATGCGGCGCTGGTTGAGCGTGCCCGTACCGGAGATGTGGATGCTATCAGAATGTACCGCGAAATGCAGACCAGTGGCGGAAGCAGCGAGGTGATGATCGTTGACGACCTCTAAAAACGTGCAGACGGTGCGGCTGCGGGACGTGATCGGCCCGGCCTTTTACGAGACCCACCGACAAATCAACCAGGGACTCATCGATGAAGCTGTCGAAAAAGGCGGCCGCGCCAGTCTGAAGAGTTCCTACGTCAGTGTGGAAGTAATCCTGCAGCTGATCCGCCACCCGGATTGCCATGCCCTGGTTTGCCGCCAGGTGGCCGACACACTGCGGGACAGCGTGTACGCTCAGATCCTGTGGGCCATCGACAAGCTGGGTCTGACCGCGAAATTCCGCTGCACCCAAAGCCCGCTGCAATGCACCTACCTGCCCACCGGTCAGCGCATTTTGTTTCGCGGTCTGGATGACACCCAGAAGATCAAGTCCATCAAGCTGCCTTTCGGCTACATCGGCGTGCTGTGGTTCGAGGAAGCCGACCAGATCAAGGGCGGTGAGGACGCGGTGCGCAATGTCCAGCAGTCCGCGCTGCGTGGCGGTGAGTTCGGTCTGACCTTCATTAGTTTCAACCCGCCATCCGCTGCCAGAAACTGGGCCAACAAGTACGCCCTGGCCCAGCGCCCCGGAAAGCGGGTACATCATAGCAGCTACCTGGAGGCCCCGCCTGAATGGCTGGGGCCGAAATTTTTGGCTCAGGCCGAATACATCAAAGAGACAAAGCCCACCAAGTACCGCCATGAATACCTGGGCGAAGCAGTGGGCAACGGCACCCAGGTGTTCGACAATATTCGCCTGGAGGAAATGAGTGCCAAGCGTATCCGCAGCCTGGGGGATGCCCTGAACGGCGTGGACTGGGGCTGGTACCCGGACCCCTGGGCGTTTAACCGCTGCGCCTACGACGCCCATGCCCGGACGCTGTATATCTTCGACGAGCTGACCCGGCTGAAGACCAACAATAAGGAAACGGCCAAACTGGTGATGCAGCGCATCGAGGGGTGGGAGACCGTGACCGCCGATAGTTCCGAACCCAAGAGCTGCGGAGATTACCGGGATGCGGGTATCCGCTGTCGGGAAGCCGTCAAAGGGCCTGGCAGTGTGACCGAAAGCATGAAGTGGCTGCAGGGATTGACAGCCATCGTCATTGATCCGAGGCGGTGCCCCGACACGGCCAAGGAGTTCAGCGAATACGAATACGAAACAAGCCGGGACGGCGAGGTGCTGCCGGGGTATGTGGATGCAGACAACCACCACATTGACGCCGTGCGCTACGCAACCAACCGGCTGTGGACAAGGAGAGGGACCTGATGAATCGACTGCGGAAGTGGCTCGTAGAAAAGTATCTGCCCGCCTACGCACGGGAGACGCTGCTGGAAGAGAACGAGCGGCTGCGGAGTGAACTGGAAGACGCCCGGGCGGAGTTGCGGGAAGTGCAGCACTACGCTGACGGGCTGGAATACGCTGTGCGGCACCTGCCCGCCATGACTGTGATGAACAACTATGAAAACAAAACGTGATTCCCCCTGCGCCCACTGCCCATGGCGCGGGCCGGACCCTTACTGTCTCTGGCCTCGCTGCTGGCGTAGCATGCAGGTCACAATGAAAACGCCGAGAAAGGAGGAATGCGCCCATGGGAGCGATGCTGCGCGCTCTGAACAGCCGCGGGTATGACGACATTGAAGCGGCGCTGCATGTGCGGGGGTGTACCAGCCAGGCCATGCGGGAGGCCATCACAGGGTGGTTTGCGGCCTGGTTTGCGCGGGAACCGGACGGGAAACTGGGCGTTGACCCTTGCCAGCGGCTGCCCTATGCCATTGTCAATAAGATGTGTAAGGCGATTTTTGCCGAATATGACAGCGGCTTGCAAGAAACAGCTACCCCCAAGCTGCAGTGGATGGACGGCGTGCGCCGAGCCTACGATGCCCAGCGTGGCATGTCTATGCAGTGGGGTATGGTGGGCGGCGAGGTATGGATCAAGCCGGTGCCTTCCGCGAACGGCGGCCTGCAGTGGCTGCCGATTCGCCGTGACCATGTGCTGGTGCTGGGGCGAGCGTCGGACGGAAGTGTAACCGACCTTGCCACCTGTGAAAAATGCGTGGTAGCGGAACGGCGTTACTTTACGCTGGTAGAACGGCGTATGGCGGGTATGGATGGACGGCTGACCATACAAAACCGGCTGTATGAATCCGAAAGCTGCAACGTGCTGGGCGGCCCGGTGCCGCTGGACAGTCTGCCGCAGTATGCGAATCTTGCCCCGGAGTACACCTATGCAACGCCAATCGACGGCGTGGGGCTGGTTCATATCCGCATGCCCTCCGCCAACACAGTAGACGGCAGCCACGACGGGATATCGGTGTATGAGCCTGCCATGGGGCTGATCCACAACATTGACCGCAACGAGTACCAGCTGGGGCGGGAGTTCGAGCTGGGCCGTATGAGGATCGTAGCCAGTGCCGATCTGTTGTCCACGCCGATTCCGGGAAATTCTGGGCGCAAGCAGCTGAAGGACGACCTGTTCGTCGGTGTGGACGATAACGCAAGCAACGTAGGTATTACGGCTTTTGCCCCGGCGTTGCGTGATGAAAACTACGAGCGGCGGCGCCAGGCATACCTGAAAGCCATAGAAAATCTGCTGGGCATCAAGCGTGGCATTTTGAGCGACACCGAGGCCACCGAAAAAACGGCGACTGAGATCACCTCCAGCGCTGGGGACTACAGCCTGTCCATCATCGACTTTCAGCGTCTGTGGTATGACAGCCTGCAGGACGCGCTTCGGCTGGCCGACCAGATCGGCCGCGCCTACAAACTGTGCGACGATACCCCGTGGGACCCCGATGCCTTGACCGTGACCTGGGGCAACGGTGTACTGTACGATGCCGATAAGGAGTGGAGCGACCGCAAAGAGATGGTCCAGATAGGCCTGCTGAAGCCCGAACTGGCCCTGGCCTGGAAGTTTGACCTGCCCGCAGAGACGGAGGCCGATCTGGCAGCTATACGGCAAAAATACATGCCGGAGCTTGCTGATCTTGAGAGGTAACGTCTTATGACGCAAGAACAGCGGGACGGCCTGAACGATGCGGCGCTGGCGCTGACTGAGCCGATCATTGAGGAATTGCTGAAGGATATCAGCCGACGAATTAAAAAAGCGGGTGCCATCACCGATACCGCCGAGTATGAAATCTACCGCGCTCAGGCGCTGGGCGAAAGCAAAAAAGAAATTGCTGAAGCCATCGCTCGTCAGTTGGAGATCAGTGAGGAAGTCATAGATTCCCTGCTGGACTATGTGGTGGACAACTCGGCACAGTTTGAAGACAGCGAATACCTGCAGCAGCTGTCCGAAGGCTACGCGGAGGTCATGAAGAACCGCACGGCTGAACAGCTGAAAAACCTGTGGGCGACGGCCCCGGACGGCAAAACCGTGCCCATCCAGGACGCCTATGCCAAGGCACTGGATTTTGCTTTCCGTCAGACAGCCACCGGCGCGCTGGATCTGAACACAGCCATCCGCCGCGCGGTGGGGCCGCTTGCCAAGCGTGGCCTGCGCACCACTGAGCAAAAGAATGGACGCAGCGTGGGCATTGAATATGCCTGCCGCCGCTATCTTATGGACCAGATGGGCGCTCTGGACAACGCGATCCAGCAGCAGAACCACGACCGGTTGGGGTGCGACGGATGGGAAATCAGCGCCCACGCCGCCTGCGCCCCCGACCATGAGCCCATCCAGGGGCGGCAGTTCACGGACGAAGAATTTGAAGCACTGAACGCCAGCTTGCAGCGCCCCATCGGGCGTCTGAACTGCCGCCATGTGGCGGACCCGGTGCTGATCGGCGTGGACGCGCCGGTATACAGCGATGAGGAACTGACGCAGATGGCTACCGACAACGAGCAGGGCGTGACCTATAACGGTAAGCACTACACGCTGTATCAGGCCGGGCAAGAGCAGGCAACCATCGAAAATGCCATCCGCCAGATGCGGCGGCAGGTGCTGGCCGATGAAGAGAGCGGCAGCGATGACCTGCAGAAACACCAGATCCGGCTGCGGGTGCTGCAGAGCGAGTACAGCAGGTTCTGCCGCGCCACCGGGCGGCGCACCCGCACTGAGCGGCTGTACACGGCGGGCTTTGGCCGCAGCCAGGCCAGCAAGGCTGTGTGGACGTACCGGCGCAATGCGGTATCTGACGTACAGATCCAGGGCCACACCCTGTACAGCGTTACGGAGGAACGGATACAGGCCGTGCCGAAGCCGTTTTTCCAGGGGTTGTCCAACAAAGCCAACGAACAGGCCCGGGAATATGCGCGGCAGGTGCTGCGCAGGGTCCAGAACCAGGAACTGGGCACTGAGGCCGTTGTGGACTTTACGGCGGACGGGCATGCCCGGTATACCATCGGCGCAAGCGGAAAGATGCAGGCATCCTCCCCGGAACTGTCGGTGCCTTACTACTCTTTACATAACCATGCCAGCAATGATATACTGAGTCCAGAAGATGTCCAGCGGCTTATCCGGCGTCCCAACATGAAAGGGCTGGGAGCCGTGGGTCATGCCGGTGCCCTGTACACCTGCGAAAAAGTGTACGGGTATGACCAGGAGCAGGCAAACAGGTGGTTACAATCGCTTAAGAAAAAGTACCCGCTCTACAAAGGCGACACCGATGATTTGGAAAAGGCTTTGGCCCAGCGGATCGCGTTTGCCGAGGAACTGCGAAGGGATGGTGCAAAGTATGGGCTCGTATTTTCAGGATAATCCGCCGACGGCGGAGGAACTGGCAGAGTGGCGAGCGGACCTTGCCGCCGCATGGCCTTATACCGAGGATGACCCCGAGCCGTCGTATTTTGACTGGATTCCTGACCCAGCCCGCAGTGATGCCACCATTGCCATGGAACTGCTGAAAGCCTCCGGCAACTGGACCGAAGAGGATGAGAGAATCGCCTTTGACCCCAGCAAGCCGCCGCCCCGGCCTTTCGAGGAGCTGGAAGCGGAACATGATGCTTTTATCGAGCGATTGATGAAAGACGCAAAGCCGTTGTAAACACTTTTCAAACACCATTTGCACCCCATTTTTGGGGTGCTTTTTTCGTGCTCAAATTTAGGAGGACCACATGGGTGAAGTAATCGAAGCGTACAGCATCTTTTACCCTCTTGGCGGGCGGGGCTATATTCGGCTGAAGGTACGCCCCACCAATGGCAGGGCACGCGCTGCGCCCCGCTGTAAACCGCACCCGCACCGCAACCGCGCGCGGGACAAACTCAAGAACCGTAAACAGGGCCCCGCAAGGGGCTTTTGTCATACCCCTGCCCCGGGGGACGAACCGGGGTGCAGCAATACCGGGACTGGCCGGAGAAAAAGGAAAGCTGCCCGTACCAACCCCAAACCATAAGGAGGAGCTTATGCTCGAATGGCTGAAGAACATCCTCGGCGACAACTGGACCGAGGATATCGACAAGAAGATCAGCGCGGAGATCGGCAAGGGCTTTGTGGCCAAGGCCGATTTTAATGCCGCGAACGAGGCCAAGAAGGCCGCCGAGACCCAGCTGGCCGAGGCCAACAAGACCATCGCCGGGTACAAGGAGATGGACATCGACGCAATCCGTCAGTCTGCGGCCGACTGGCAGGCCAAGGCGGAGCAGGCGCAGAAGGACGCCGACGCCCGCGTGGCCGCCGTGCAGTTCGACGCCAAGCTGGACGGCGCGATCAGCAAGGTGCGCGGCCGCAACGCCAAGGCCATCAAGGCGCTGCTGGATGTGGACACCCTGCGCGGCAGCAAAGACCAGGACAAGGACATCGACGCCGCCCTGGCCGCGCTGCAGAAGGACAGTGGGTATCTGTTCGAGTCCGCCGAGACCCCGCCGCCTTACGCGGCCGGGACCGGCAGCGGGGCGGTCAGCCGCGCCGACAAGCCGGCCGACGGTGTAGAAGCCGCCTTTGCCGCGCTCAACCCCAAACTGAAGTTCTGAGGAGGAAAGACCTATGGCACATGCAAATCAGGATCGCTATGGCAAGATGGTGGACGCCAAGCTGCGCGCCAACCTTGTGACCCGCGACAACTACATCTTCAACAACCGCTATGAAGGCGACCCCAAGGCCGGAAAGGTCAAGATCCCGGTGCGTGACACCGAGGTGGAGGTCAAAGCTTACGACAAAGCGAAAGGCATCGACCCTGCCGCCGGTACTACCACCTACCTGGATCTGGACATCGACCAGGATGAGGCCGTGAACGAGCTGATCGACGGCTTTGACGCCGAAAGCGTGCCCGACGGCATCGTGGCGGAGCGGCTGGACAGCGCGGCCTACTCCCTGGGACTTTCCATGGACAAGAAGTCCCTCAACGCGCTGGAAGCCGCCGGTACCGGCGAGGGCAGCGTGGAGGAGGGTACGCTTGCCAATGTATCCACCAGCAAGACCGCCTGCACCGCCTCCAACGCCTACAAGGAAGCGCTGGCGGCCAAACGTACGCTCTCCCGCAAGGGCGTGCCCAACGATGGCCAGCGCTGGATGATCGTCAGCCCCGAATATCTGGAAGTGCTGATGCAGGACCCCAACTTCGTCAAGCAGGGCGACTTGGCGCAGGAACTGGTACAGGAAGGCGTCGTGGGCAAGATCGCGGGCTTCCTGGTCTTTGAAAGCTCGAATCTGGACTATGAATCCACCACCCGCGTGGCAACCAAAAAGACCACCACCGAGTTCATCGCCGGGCATCCCAACTGGTGCCACCGTGTGCAGGAGTGGCAGGTAGAACCCCACCTGCAGGATCTGAGCGGCTCCGGCAAATACATCGGCGCTTCTGCGGTGCAGGGCCGCAAGGTGTACGGCGTTATGGTTTCCAAGCCGCAGACGCTGTATATCAAGCGTATTGAAGTGGCCGCTGGGGGCTAAGGAGGACACGCATGTATGCTGACTTTTCCTACTATCAGGGCACCTACCTGGGTACCCAACTGACAGAAGAACAATGGCCCGCAGCTGCCCGGGAGGCCGATGCCTGGCTGGATCGGCTTACTCTTAACCGGCTGCGCCAAGGAGCGCCGGTGGATGACGCTGTGCGCATGGCTGCCTGTGCCATGGCCGAGGTGGTGGGGCGCTACAAGGCCGCCATTGCCGATCGTACGCCGGGGCTTTCCAGCGCTGCCAATGACGGATACAGCGAGAGTTACGCGGGAACCGCCGCCGATCTGGCAGCGCAGGAACGGACGGAACTTCTGGCCGCAGCGGATCTGTACCTGCCCCGGACGCACCCGCTGCGGTACAGGGGGTGCGGCTGATATGCTGTGTTGTACCGAGACCGTAACGCTCTACCATCGCAGCTATGACCCGGCCAGCCGGGCCGATGTGTGGAGCCGGGTGGTATACACTGCCGCCAGTTGGTACGGTGGGCAGGCGGCCACCGTGAGCGACAACGGTCTGATGACCGCTGATACTTACACGGTGCGCATTGACACCGACGCCGCGATTCTCGCTGCCCCCGGCGACGTGCTGGTGCGTGGCGAAGTCACTGATACTGTGACAGGAAGCACCGCCCTGACCCGCAAGTACCAGGGTCGCTGCATGGTACTGACCCATGTGCAGGACAACCGACGCGGCGCGCGGCGGTTGTGGCACTGGAAGCTGGAGGGCAAGTAATGGCGAGTGGCAAGGGACGGCGCATCGAGACGCCCCGGGGCAAGCTGGTCCAGATCAAGTTCAAGGGCGGCAGGGTATCCTGCCGCCTTACCTGGAACCGGGACTTTGGGCCGCAGCGCACTCGACAGTTCCAGACGGTGCAGGAATATATCGACGCGGCGGTGCTGCGGTATTGCCGCCCCTATATCCCCATGCAGAGCGGGTTCCTGATGCGCAGTGGTGACCTGGGGACCGTGATCGGTTCCGGCGAGGTCAGCTACATCGCCCCTTATGCCCACCGTCTGTACTATGGCATCAGTTTCCATTTTGACAAAAGTGCGCATCCCAATGCGGGAGCGCTGTGGTTCGAGCGCGCCATGATCGACCACAAAGCAGATATCCTGCGCGGAGCAGCCGCGCGGGCTGGAGGAAATGCCCATGGAGTATAAGAGCATCGCTGAGGCGCTGCATAAGTACCTGCTGACCTGCCCCCTGCTGGGGGACCATCCTCTGGGTGTGGATTGGCTGCCGGATCACAGCGTGGCGTTTTCTATCGACACCACGCCTGCCAGCCAGATCATTCAGCGGTACTTCAGCGGCAGTACGATGCGACAATATCAATTTGTTCTGCGCAGCATCTCGGACTATGGGGCGGATACGATGCAGAACCTTGCAAACAGCGCTCTGTATGAACAGCTGGCCGCCTGGTTTGAGGAACAGACCCGGCAGCGTAATTTCCCCGACCTGGGGCCTGGGCGCACCGTACAGAGCATCGAGGCACAGAGCACCGGCTACCTGATGACCGCTGCCCCCGACGTTGGGCGGTACCAGATCCAGTGCCGATTGATCTACTATGAGAAAGGAACCAGAAGAAGATGAAATTGTCTGAACTGATGACGGGAGTAACTCCGAGCCCGGATTTTGAAGGCGTTGCCACTGCAGGCGACTATGTGTTGGCTGTGGACTTTTCCGGCGCGGCAGAGAACCCGGGTGACTACATCGTGGCCGACGGTGGCGTGACGGAGCAGAGCGGCGCGCTGGAGGCTACCACCGCCGAGAGCACCTACCTGCGCAGCGGCACCACCGAAACCAAGACCGGCACCAAGCGCACTTTTACGGTGGCGGGTGACCGTATCGCCAAGGATGACTTCCAGGAGGCGCTGCTGGCCCATAACATCAAGTTTGGCACCGGCCAGAAAGTTATCAAGCCTTACGTTTACTTCTGCATGCTCACCGGCAAAGGCGAGCAGGGTTCTCTGAGCATTGCGGTGGAGGATGACCAGGGCGGCGAAGCCGGTGGCAACGCTACTTGGTCCGCCACGCTGACGGCCAAGGGTACTCCGAAGGAATACACCTACAGCCCCTCCGTCTGATGACCAGTCAGGCGCCGGAAATGGCGGCCGTTTCGGCGGCAGAGGCTCCTGCGCAGGACAGCAAGGCCAACCAGGCGGCTGAATCCAAAACCACACAGACTGCCTAGCAGTAAAGCTCCAAGGCGGACCACGCGGTCCGCCTTTTCATGTGGCTTATAGAAAGCGCGTCGGGGCAGTACCGGCGGGCCACTCACTCCCAAGGAGGTATTTGTATGCTTACCGTACTCGGAAAAGAAATTGACTTTGACGTGACTTCCCCGGCAGACATGCAGCGGTATCTGGCCGCAGAAACCGCGATGCATGAGGCCGCAGCAACGCTGCCGCCCGCCCCTGACCCCGCCACCATGGCGACGATGGAAGGGCTGCACGCCTATCAGGAGCACTTGGCCGCGCAGTGTAAACTGCTGACCGATTTTATCGACGCCGCTTTTGGCGACGGCACCTGCAATGCGCTGCTTGGTCCCAAGACCAGTCTGTCCACCCTGCTGGATGTGATGGACGCCCTGCGTGACGCTATTACCAGCCAGGGTACCAAGTACGCCCAGCGGCTTGCCGCTTACAAGCCCAACCGTGCCACCCGGCGAAAGGCCGCGAAATGACCTGCTTACTGTTGGAAGGTGGTTTGCCAGAGACCATCGACGGTGTACCCATCTATGCAGACTACCGCAACATGATCCGTTTCGAACAGATCCTCGACGATGATTCCCTGGACGATGCCGAAAAAACGGCTTTGGGGGTTCAGCAGTTGTTCGATGAACTGCCGCCAGACGGTATCGAGCGAGCGGTGGACAGGCTGCAATGGTTTTATAGCCGTGGGAAAGACACGGATGCAGAGGAAAAACTGCCGGTTGTGGAAAAGACTATCCGCGCTTACGATCTGGTCTATGATGCGGGCTGCATATATGCCGCATTCCGACAGGCATATCAGATCGACTTGTCTGAGGTCGAATTTTTGCACTGGTGGGCGTTTCTGTCCCTTCTGGAAAACCTGCCGGATAACACGGCCATGGCCCAGCGGATGCAGCTGCGCGCCATGGATCTGAGCGAGATCAAAGACAAAAAGATGCGGGAGCACTATAAGAAGTTGCAGAAACAAGTGGCGCTGCCTGCAAAGGCTGCAGCGCGTCCGAAGAAGGTGGAGAGCCTGGCTGACCGCCTCGCGCGGCGGTATCTGGAGGCGCAGGCCGAACTGGAGAGGAGGCGGTTGCATGGCGTATGATGGTTCGATCAGTTTTGATACTTCGGTAGATACCAGCGGATTTTCCGACGGAACTGGCGATATCAACAAGCAGTTTGATACGATCCGTAAAGGTGCGGAATCTGCAGCTCAGGGCCTGGAGCAGGTACCCGATAAGTTGGATGAGACCACCAACAGCGCCAGCCGTTTGTCGGATATCGTCAAGGGCAGCGGTGTGTTCAAGCTCATCGAAAAGGGCGTGAACGCCGTTGTGACGTCGCTGGATTCCGCCATTGACCGCTATGACACTATGAACCGCTTTCCGATGATGATGCAGCAGCTCGGATACGGGGCGGATGAAGCGGATGCTGCCGTACAGCGGCTGTCCGGAGGTATCCAGGGCCTGCCCACCACGCTGGATAGTGTGGTGAGCACAGCGCAGCGCCTTACCATCCTGACTGGCAACCTGGATGGAGCGGTGGATACGACCCTGGCCCTGAATAACGCTTTTTTGGCGTCGGGGAGTTCCAGCGACAATGCAGCCCGTGGTTTGGAACAATATGTACAGATGCTATCCAAGGGACAAGTGGACCTGGAAAGCTGGCGCACACTGCAGGAAACCATGGGCCTCGCCCTCAATAAGGTGGCCGAAAGTTTCGGGTTCGCGGGTGAAAGCGCTCAGAATGATCTGTATGCTGCACTTCAATCCGGCGATGTTACGTTCAGTCAATTTAACAGCCGGTTGATTCAGCTGAACAATGGTGTCGGTGGATTTGCCGATCTGGCACAAACCTCCAGTGTAGGCATTAAAACTGCCTGGACCAACATGGGGACGGCAATGGTACGCGGCACTGCGACGATGGTCGAAGCGCTGGACAAAGGTCTGTCTAAAAACAAGTTTGAAAGCATTCAAAACGTCATTGAAACGACCGGTGATGTGATCGAGGGCTCCATGAAACTGGCAGCACCAGCTATCGAGCTGGTGGCATCCCATGCGGATATCTTGGTGGCATCCCTGGGCGCTCTGACTGTGGCATACGGAGCCAATAATGCGGTCAAGGCGTTTTCCACTGCGCAAGAAACGGCTACCGCCGCTATCGTTGCTGCGGATGCCGCAGGTAAGGTGTTGACACCAACACTCAACGCAAAAGCGGTAGCGGAGGCGCGTGCGGCCGCTGTGGCCAAGTTAGGAACGGCGGCCACAGAAGAACAGATTGTTGCAGAAATGGCCGCCAACGGAGTTATCACTGCCAAGACTTTTGCCCTGGGGGGCATGACTACCGGCATGGGATTGGCCACCGTGGCCAGCGGCCTGCTGACTGCGGCCACCTCTGCCCTGAGTGTTGCCATCAATACCTTGCTCGGCCCTGTGGGCCTGATTACTTTGGGACTATTGGCTGTAGGCGCTGGGGCTGTTGCTGTGTACAAAGCGGTCACCGCGGAGTCCGAAGCATACAAGGAACAGGCGGCTGCTGTGGAAGAACTTGCTACCGCACAGGAGAACTTGGCCAGTACGGAGGAGAGCAACGTCAAGGCCGCTCAGGATAATATCAAATCTATCCGCGCCAGTGCCGATGCTTCGAAGGAATTGGTAAGGGAACTTGGCTCGTTGGATGGCGTAGAAAAGAAATCGGCCAGCCAGAAGCAACGCATGAGTGAACTGGTTGACCAGCTTAATGAGCGATATGCAGATCTCTGCCTGACCTATGATGAGGAAGCCGATAAGCTCTCTATGAATGCCAATCAGCTTCAGGAATATGTGGCGGCTCAGAAAACAATGGATGAAGCTGCCGCTGTTCAGGAGCGGTACAACCAGCTGCTGGAAGAAGAGTCGACCGTCCGCCAAAGCATCCAAGAACTGGGAACCAAGCAAAACGAACTGGATCAGCAACTGGAGCAGAAACTGATAACGCAGTCTGAATATAATGCCCTGATGAACCAGACTGCCGAAACCATGGCCGCATACTCTGCCCAGGAACAGGAAATTGCAAATCAGCGTGCGGCTACCAGTGCAGAATTAGCCGCGTTGGATACGGCCACAGCTCAGACGGTCATCAATAACGCCCAGGCTCAGCAGGAGGCTGCCCAGGCCGCTGCTGAAGCTGAGGAAGCGGAGATGGAACGCCGCAAGGAGGCCCTGCAAAGCTACACCGAAGCGGCAACCAACATGTTCGATGTGATCGAGACCAAAAGCGAAGTAAGCGTTGGTGAAATGATCTCGAATATGCAGAAAAATCAGGAGATCCTGTCCGCCTGGGCGGATAATCTTGTTGCCCTGGGTGAACGCGGTCTCGACCAAGGACTTCTTCAGCAGTTGCGGGATGCCGGACCGGAGTCAGCCGCTACGGTCGCGGCCCTGGTCACCGCCAGCGATGAACAGCTGGCTACCTTGAGTGAAACATTCAGAGCAGGCGGTGAGGCTGCCGTCAATGCCCTGCAGACAGAGCTGGGATTACCGGAAGTTACCAACTCTGGCAGTGAGATGGTGGATACGATCGCGGCAGGCGTTTCCAACAACACAGCGCTGACCGACGCCACCACCCAGATGATCAACGACGCGGTGTCTTCCGCAAAACCGTTAGCACAGTCTGGTGGGCAGGAAATCGGAACCCAGCTGGATAACGGCATTGCTGCAGGCATCGCAGCAGGGCGCTCTGGTGTTGTCGATGCTATGGTACAGACTGTGCGGGATGCCATTGCAGCCGCAGCGGCAGAGGCGGAAATCCACTCTCCATCTCGCGTTACGGAGGACTTTATCGGTCTGAACCTTATGAAGGGCTGGGCGAAAGGTGAAGAAAAAGGTACCGATCTGGTTGTCGAAAAAGCTGTGGCGGCAATGAACGCGGTACGGGCGGCTTTTACTAATGGTAGCCTGAATCCTACACAGATTGTTGCCACAATGCGCGCCAATGTGGTTGCCAACCAGAGCCGTCTCACCGTGCCGGAGAGTGTAGCATCTGCTGCCAGTGAAAGAGGAAAACCGACAACTGTAATAGAAAAACGTACCCAAAACATCTACTTCGAACAACCGATGCAGGCCCCGGACGAGATCGCCCGGGCGCTGCGCATTCAGAACACATACGGATTGGCAGGTGCACGCTGATATGGACGAAGAAGTCATTGCCCGCATCGTCCGCAGCGACGGTGCCGAGCTGACGGCAGATGAGACCGACTGGGGCCTGACCTTCATCGACGGCGCGGCAGCCCCGGAGTACGAGCTGTTCACTGAGAAAAATGCCACCGACGACGGCGACACCGTCACCGGCAAGCGGGTGGCGGCCCGCGACCTGGAACTGGAAGCCGCCGTCATGGATACCCGCCTCAACGATGTACTGCGGGACCGGGCCAAGCGGTTTTTCAACCCCAAGTATACCTACCAGGTCTATCTGACCTACATGGGGACCACCTACTGGCTGGCAGCAGAGCTGGCCGCCTTCCAAGCGCCCAACGCGCAGATCTATCAGCCGCAGACCTGGTCTGCCTACTTTCTGGCTGTAAACCCCTACTGGCAGTCCATCGACGACTTTGGCCAGGATATCGCCGCCATCACGCCCCGGTGGGGGTTTCCGTATATGGACAACCCCACATACGGTGTGCTGGTGGATGTGGCCAACTTTGCCCGGCAGGTCATCTTTGACTATGACGGCGATGTGCCCGCTTATCCCACCATCACCATCACGGCGGACGGCGCGGTCACCAACCCAAAGATCGTCAAGGACGGCGCGTTCGTCCGCCTGATCGACACGCTGGCTGCCGGCGACACAGTGGTCATCACCACCAACCCCCGCAGCATCCGAATCACCAAAAACGGGGTCAACGTCCTCAACAAAGTTGACCGCGCCAGCAACTTCACGGCCATGCAGATGCAGCCCGGCACCAACACCGTCAGCTACGAGGCTGACTACGGCGACAACAACCTGCACGTGGTCATCCGCTACAACAAACAGTATTTGGGGGTGTGATCATGCAGCTGCTTGCGCTGGATTCCAGCTTCCAGCCGGTTTCCTACCTGCCCTACTTCAATTTGCAGTGGAATCGGGAGTACTACGCCATCGGGCAGTACAGCGTCCAGATCGCCGCGGCCGACTACGACCCGGCCATGGCCTACCTGTACACGCCCGACCGCCCGGAGACCGGCATCATCCAGAAGGTGGAACTGGCCGAGACCATCAAGGGGCGGTTCGTGCAGCTGTCGGGGTATTTCCTCGAAACCATCCTCAACGACAAGGTGGTCTACCCCACCTACTACGCCAACGGCAGCATCCCTGCCACTGTGGTGGCCATGCTGCGGCAGTACAAGGATGACATCCCGCTGCTGACGGTGGCGGACGCCCCCGCCAGCCAGGCGGACGAAACCAGCTGGCAGGAGACCGGCGGCCAGCTGGCCGATGTGGCCTATACAAAACTGCAGACGGTGCAGCACAGCCTGCGCTGCCGGTACGACTACCAGGCTAACACCATCACCGCCCAGGTCTGGCAGGGGCTCGACCGCACCCAGGAACAGACGGACAACCCGTTTGTGACCTTTTCGGACGGCTTCGGCAACCTGACCGAGGTGGACGCCAGCTCTGACCGGTCCAACTACAAAAACTACGCCATCGTGGCCGGCCAGGACCAGGCGGAGAACCGCAAGGTCGCCTATGCCGACCTGTCCGGCGGCGGGTACAAGCGGGTGCTGTATGTGGACGCCCGCAGCGAGCGGTGGGACCCGGAGGAGCAGACCGAAGCCGAATACCTGGCCGGCCTGCAGCAGAAAGGCCTGGACAAGCTGCTGGACTATGCCATCGTCAACAACGTGGACATCCAGGCGGCTGCATCCGGCTTTGTCTACCTGCAGGACTGGGACCTGGGCGACCTGGTGGACGTGATCGTGGCCGACATCGGCCTGGCTATGCAGGCGCGCATCGTCACCGTGCGGGAGGTGTTCAAGCAGAACAACCACACCGTCGAGATCGAGCTGGGCGACAAAAAGCTGACCCAGCTGCAGAAAGCGAGGTTGATCTACTAAATGCAATCCTATCCCTTTACGTCGCAGGTCACCTACGACGAGCAGGGCCTGCCGCTGTACGACCGCGCGGTGGACAGCGCCTTTTTGCGCAAGGTGTTTGCGGCGTATTTCTCCGACGGTGTCTTTTACAACCCGACCAACGCCCTGCAGGTGATGGCCGGCACCGGGATGCAGGTGCAGGTCAACCCCGGCATCTGCCATATCCAGGGCGCCATGGGCATCGAGACCAACCTGCGCACGCTGTCGCTGACCGCCGCCGGCAGCCAGCCCCGCATCGACACGGTGGTGGCCCGGCTGGACCTGTCCCAGGCGGTGCGCAGCATTGAGCTGTACGTCAAGACCGGCACCCCGGCGGCCAGACCGTCCGCGCCGTCACTGACCCGCGACAGCACCATCTGGGAGCTTGGCCTGGCCAATGTCTCGGTGGGGGCCAACGTGGGCACCATCTCACAGTCCAACATCACCGACACCCGGCTGGACACATCCCGCTGCGGCATGGTGGCGCAGACCATCGGCAGCCTGGACACCGGCCCATTTTTTGCCCAGCTGCAGCAGGCCCTTGCCGAAAACGAGGCGGAGGCCGAGCAGCTGATCCAGTATCTGCAGCAGCAGATCGCCGCTGTGGAGGGTGACACCGCCTGGATGCTCAAAACGGTGTATGACTCCACAGGGCAGAACCGGGACGTGTTCCATGCCATGACGCACCTGTACAAAGCCACCCTGCTGGCTGACAGATGGACAAGCGCAGGCAGCGGCAAGTATACCCAGACCGCCGCGCTGACACCGCTGGATGGCGGCCCGGCGGTGACCTCGGACAGTGTGCTGACATCCGCCGTGATGTGCGAGCAGACGACGGTACAGTCCACAAATGAGGCACTGCAGGAGGCGCTTGGCATCATCAACGGCGGCAACACGGTGCTGGGGGCCAACCAAGTGACCGTGACGGTGTTTGAGGTCCCGGAAGCGGACGTGGAAGCCATCTGGCAGATCAAACAGGGGGTGAGCTGATATGGGATTGCAATCGGCCAGCGGCGGGCTGACGAAAAGCAAGCTGGAACTGGCGACAGCGGTGGAAAGCGAGGTATCGCAAGGCAAAACCTTTTATGCCGGTGACAAAAATCTGAAAACCGGAACCCTTGTTGAGCGTGGCACTGCCCAAAATGCTGGCGGCATTGGCTCTGGCGGGAGCGGAAGTTCTGCTTATATTGCCTTTAACAAAATCCCTGAGGGCATTTATCGGGCAAACGGTACAGACTGGGGGCCTGAAATCAGAGCACTGAGGACAGATGTAGTCCCCCAAATAAATCTGGTCAGAACGCAAGGTGTAAACCGTGGCGTTTATGGCAACGACACTTATACCGTAACACTGAATCAGGAAATAAAAAACGGACTCCTGTTTATTTCATCAGGCCGCAAACCCGGCGATTCACTCCAAATCGATAGCGTTACGATTAATGCCGGAAGCCTGTCAACGCTTAACTATACTAAATTCGTTGGGTATGAGAGCAACTCTGTCTTGAGTGGAATTTATCAAATCAAAAATGCGCCAAGAGGAGCTGTTATAACCGCCAGAGGATGGGGTATGCAAACCTCCTGCGTGTATCAGGTTGTCAAATTGCAGTGATAATGGAGGTGCTTATGAACATCTATCACGAGGAAACCATGGAACTGCTGGAGAATCCAGACTTGGAGCTGGGCCGTACCTACCCTGGCAGCCGCTTTGTGGCCCACCATGACGCCGTCGAGGAAGTCAGCCACCTGGAAGTAATGCCCGGCACCGAGGCTATGAACGGCGGCCTTGGCCTGCGCGGCAAGGTGGTGGATGTGCCGGCCAAGGCTGCCTGGGATGAGTACGAGGACTGCCTGCTGTACCACCCGTACACCGAGGAGAAACTGGCAGCCATGCACCCGCCCGATCCGGTACCGACACCTGACACAGCGGCCACCTGGGACGAGCTGGCGGCCGCCTACACCGAGGGGGTGGCAAGTGTATGATGGACAGCAAAACTCTGGTGTTGGAGGTGCTGCGCAGCCTGGGCCAGCGAGAGGCGTCCGAGCTGCGGCAGGCCGCCGGCAGTATGACCGGCACCGAGATCATCGCGGCCGAGCGGGCTGTGCCCGCCTGGTCACCGCAGCAGGATTACACCGACTGGCCTGTGGGCGCGCCGGTGACTGACGAGAGACAAGTCTGGCTGCTGATCCAGCCGCACAACGCCGCAAGCTACCAGGGCCGCCCCAGCACACTGCGGGCGCTGTGGGGCCTGGCGCATACCACCGACCCCACCCGCGCAAAGCCGTGGGTGGAGGCCTACGGCACCAGCGGCATGTACATGGTCGGCGAGTGCTACCTGGCCGCCGACGGCACCGTATACCGCTGCCTGCAGGACAACTGTGTTTACGACGCCGCAGCCCTGCCCAGCGCCTGGGAAGTGGCGATTCCCGCACCTGATACCGATACCGGGGAGGACACCGAGAATGTGCAAAATGACGAATAAGCGTTACTTATGCGGGGGGGGGGCAGCCTGACCCCGTAACTGGCAAAATGCACAATGCCCGAAAGGGGGCGTTGGTATGAGCCTGATGGGAGCGAATGGGTTGAGCACCCGCAAGATCATCGACCTGATCTACCCGGTAGGTAGTATCTACATGAGTGCCAACGCCGTTAGCCCGCAGTTGCTGTTTGGCGGCAGCTGGGAACAAATCCAAGGGAAATTTATGCTGACATCTGGCAACGGGTACAGCCTGGGCGCAACGGGCGGCGAGGCTACAGTTACGCTGAATATAAATCAAATTCCATCTCACAGACATAACGGCATCACAACGCGATGGGTTACGCCAGCGCAATACGGTCCCACTTGTGGCGCAGAAGGTGGATCAAACTTTACCGTCACAAAGGACAACGGATCATCGGGATATTACACAAATTACACTGGCGGCGGCCAGGCCCATAACAACATGCCGCCCTACATTGTCGTGAACGCCTGGAAGCGCACGGCCTGACAAGAAAGGATTTGGCAATATGACGAATGAACGTGTTTTAATCGGGGGGGGGGGGCAGCATAATGCCCTGTTAGGCACTTTGCACAATGCCTTGCTTGGAGGTGGTGTGCGATGGGCCTGATGACTGCAAGCGGCGGTTTGACAAAAAGCAAACTGCGGTTGGCTACAGCTATGCCGCGGGATGTTGTCGTGCCGGCTACTTTTTACGCTGGCGGCAGCAAAGAGCTGCAAGCGGGATCTCTTGTGGACAGGCCAAACGGTATAAGCGCCGTTTCAGTGCTTATGAGTGGTTCAGACCTGTATTATCGCATTCCAAATGGAGCGTACAGAGAAGTTAATCAAGATCATGGCAATGCGGAAGTGCGAGCCACTGGTCTTAGTGTAATGAATCAAGTTCTGATCCCGACCAGTGCGGGCAATTACTCGGACAATGGAAACACTAATTCTAGCACGTCTCTAAGTCACAGCTTTTCACTTACAGCCGGCCGTTTCTATCTTTTTATCTTGGATGTGGGGACCCGCGATGGCTCATCTATCAGTGCGAGTTTAAGCACTCCGAACTGTACCAACCTTCTGAGTCTGAGTTATTCTGACACTCAAGACAAAGCCTATTACGATTCGCGGCTTATCGTAAGAATAGTCAGATGTAATTCAAATACGACCGCCACGGCAAGCGTGAGCGCAAACAATGTTCGTTCCGCAGGCAGAATTATTTGTTACAAACTGAGTAATTGGTGAGAATCCGAGTAACGAAGAAGTTTTTTAGAAGATTAAGGAAAGGAACTGCAAAATGAAAAAAGCAATCGACGTAAGCAAACATCAGGGCCTGATCGACTGGCTCAAGGTCAAAAACGCCGGCATCTCTCTGGCCATGATCCGCTCCGGCTATGGCCGCTATGTCAGCCAGAAGGACCCGCAGTTTTCCCGCAATGCACAGGAATGTGAGCGGCTCGGCATCGCCTGGGGTACATACTGGTATAGCTACGCCACCAGCGCCGCCCAGGCGCAGCAGGAGGCGCGCTGTTGCCTGCAGGTGATCAAGGGCCTCAAGCCGACGCTGCCGGTGGCCTATGACATCGAGTACGAGCCGGGCATCCTGGCGCTGAGCAACGCCACCAGGACGGCCATGGTCAAGGCTTTTCTGGAGGAGATCGAGGCCGCGGGGTACTACGGTATCCTCTATGCCTCGAAGGACTTCATTCAGAATAAGCTCAACTGGCGCGAGCTGACCGCCTACGACGTCTGGTGCGCCCAGTACGGCAGTGCCTGCACCTGCCCGCTGCCGTATGGCATGTGGCAGTACAGCTCCAAAAATCCGTTGGGTATCCCCGGATTTGGCAGCAGTCTGGACTGCAACAACGTCTACAAGGACTATCCCTCGATCATCCAGCACGCCGAGCTCAATGGCTGGATCGAGCCGGAGGACGATGGCGGCAGCGATGACAGCGCCAAGCTGCAGCGTATCACGGTCGGCCCGCTCAGCAGCGGCGACGTGGCCACGCTGCGCAAGCTGTGCGAGAGCCTGTCGCTTACCAGCATGGGCCTGTACAAAGAGGCGGATGGCGTGCTGACCATCGGCCCTGTGTCCAGCGGCGACGCCTGGGCGATCATGCGCCAGTGCGAGGCGCTGGAGCTGACCGACATGGGTCTGTACCATAGCGAGTACGTGGACTAAGGAGCGGTTAAAATGGCAACCAAACTCTACATATCCCAACCCATGCGCGGGAAGTCGATGAACGACATCATGGCCGAACGCAAGCGACTTGTTACCGAGGCGGCGGCCGAACTGCACACCGATGATATCCTTGTGCTGGACACGCTCTTCATCAATCACGACAAACCGCCGCTTGAGACGCTCGGCCGCAGTCTCGAAAAGATGGCTGAAGCCGACGCGGTGATTTTTGCGCCGGGATGGCGTAACGCCCGTGGCTGCCGAGTGGAACATCTGGCTGCATCCGAGTATGATCTCAAAGTTATCCACGGGAAGGAGGTGGTCTTGTGAACGACTTCTGGAAGAACCTTGCGGCGCTGATCAAGGTAAAAACGATTGTCACCATGGTGGTCATTGGAGTGTTCGCCGCCATGGCGCTGACCGGCAAGTTTCAGCCCGACACGGTGATGACTGTGGTGACCATGGTCGTCGCCTTCTATTTTGGTACGCAGATGGAGAAGTAACCCCTGAATAAGATCGTCTTTCGCCCCTTAGAAAGGATGATCTTATGCAAAGTTTTCTCGGCTGGATTGGCGGAAAAAGCGCCCTGCGGAACACGATTCTAAACCGTTTTCCAGATAAGGTTGGGCGGTATATTGAGGTTTTCGGCGGAGCTGGATGGGTGCTCTTTGGGCGCAATCCGATTCCAGGCCAGATGGAAGTGTTCAACGATGCTGACGGTGATCTGGTCAATATTTATCGTTGCGTCAAATATCATCCGGAAGCCCTGCAAAAAGAGCTGGATGGACTGCCGGATTCTCGTGAAGTCTTCTTCGACTATGCCGCACAAGAGCATATACGAGGGATGACCGACATCCAACGTGCAGCACGCAGCCTATATTTGATTAAAATTTCGTTTGGTTCTGACCGTAAGACCTTTGCAACAGCGCCAAAGATAGTGGGCAACATTTCTGCATCTTTTACAGCCGTGCAACAACGGCTTCGGAAGGTCATCGTCGAGAATTTGGACTTCGAACGCTTGATTCGTACATACGACCGACCTGATGCATTGTTCTATTGCGATCCTCCATACATTGGAACAGAATCATACTATCGGGCACCGTTCACCACGGATGACCATGCCAGACTGGCCAACGTGCTACATAGTATCAGTGGCCGGTTCCTTCTATCATACAATGATTGCCCACTGGTACATTCTCTGTATGGCGACTGCCGGATCGAGCCACTCACAAGGCTCAACCAGTTACCGGCGTCAGGGCCAAAAGAGTACAAAGAGGTCCTGATCCGCAACTATTTATAACCCCTGGCGTTATTTTCCGACAAAAACGGGACGCAACAAAGCCCCCTGCGCTACACTTGTGCGTAAGGGGCGATTTGATGATCAAGAATCATTTGTCGCGCATCCTCGGCGAGAAGCGTTGGACTCAGGCGAGGTTGGCGCAGGAGACTGGTATACGACCTACAACGATCAGCCAGCTCTATAATGAGTTCGCGGAACGTGTGAGTTTTGACCAACTGGACCTTATTTGCGAGGCCTTGGACTGCTCCATATCGGATCTCTTAGAGTACATCCCCAATGCTCAACGGCGCACTGGAAAGGCCCTGATACGCGACAAGAAAAGCAATCTTAACAAGGTATAAGAAAACGGCATTTAAGCAGTCTTTTTCGATTGCTTAAATGCCGTTTTCTGCTTCTATGGTTTGCAAATGTTTGACAGCAAATTTTGTCATTTCAAATGCAAAGTTTTTCCATTTTTTGCGAAAAGCAACATCTAACACAAGAAGAACTTTCTGAAATACTGTTTGTTTCACGAACTGCCATTTCAAAATGGGAGTCAGGGGGTTCACTTAGATAAAGATACCACATCAATCCCACGCTGACTTTTGCTCA
>ERZ1090860.54-NODE-54-length-68125-cov-6.818408_pt1 | contig 68125 bp, 61 predicted proteins | sample MGYA00478483_ERZ1090860 | MGnify/ENA primary metagenome ERZ1090860 (study PRJEB33644, sample SAMEA5815741) | chicken gut metagenome | biome: Chicken; feature: Gastrointestinal Tract; material: Caecum | place: Ireland | collected 2019-01-01 | study: A study of the...
AGAAAGAAGAGGGCGTTCCCTCAAGTCATTTCATGACTTTTGGGACACCCTCTTTCTTTTTGTGCTAAAAATGGATTTTCCCGTGCTATTTTCCGCAATTTTTCCGTGCTATACTGTAGAAAAATCAAGCATACGTCATCCGAATTGAAAAATCTGAAATTCAGGAGGTATTATCACATGAACGCATGGGATCGAGAAGTAGCAACAATGAGTTTTTCCAATGAGGGGCTGGACCGGGGCTGTATTGAAGAAAGCATGTATCCCTGGGACAAGACAGTAAAGAACTGGGCGGAACAGGGCTATGACACCGGTTTTCTGGATGAGGTGCACTTTGCAACTCTTCCCACAGACAATCTGTACGCCTTTAACCGGCCTTATGAGCCCTGGCAGGACTATTACAATACGATGATGGCCCGGCCGGTATTCCGCCACGAAACAGGCCTGGGCTGGGATCCCGTTATCCGGGTGGCTTTCCGGATCCCGTTTATCTCTTATGACGAAAAAATCCTGGAGGAAACCCCGGATTATACGGTTAAAAGAGACCGGGACGGCTGGGTCAGAAAATACCCAAAAGACGGCGGTCTGGTGACAGATCTGAAGCCTGTCGTCACCTGCATGGAAGATTGGCTGGAGTACAAGGCTCACATTCAGTCCGTCATCCGCGAATATCTGACTCCCGAAAATATGGAAAAGGCCTATGGCCCTTACCGGGAAGGCTGCAGAAAAAAAGAGTATGCCGTCCGCCTTCGGATCAGCGGATTTTTCTGGACCCCCAGATTTCTTATGGGCAATGAAGAACAGCTTTACGCCTATTATGAGCAGCCGGAGGTGATCCAGGATATCAACCGTTTTGTGACGGATGTCTATAAATCCCAGCTTGACGGGATCCTGAAGATCATTACTCCCAGTCTTGTCTTTTTTGAAGAGGATCTCAGCGGAAAAAACGGGCCGATGATTTCCCCTGACATGTTTGAGGAGTTTTTAAGCCCCTACTACAGAGAATTAATCCCCTTCCTGCGGGAACGCGGCGTGCAGAATGTCATTATGGATACGGACGGCGACTTTACCCTTATGATCCCCAAGATCCTGGAGTGCGGTCTGGACGGGGTGCTGCCGGTAGATGTCAATGCCGGGGTGGATATTGTGAAAGTTAGGGAACAGTATCCTCACTTAAAGTTTATCGGCGGCTTTAATAAACTCTGTATCGTTGAGGGCGAAGAAGCCATTGAAAAAGAACTTGAGCGGCTTCGTCCGGTCATCGCCCAGGGCGGGTGCATCGTCTGTACAGATCATCAGGCGGCTCCCCATACTCCGCTGAAGTATTACCAGTACTATACCCGCCGTCTGAAAGAAACTGTGGCTCAGCTGAGAAACTCCTCCGTGCCTCTTTGACTAGCGGATGCTCTTAAAGTACCGGGGAGAATATCCCATAACCTTTTTAAACATTCTGGAATAATAGTTAGCATCGTAGATTCCCACCATTGCGGCAGCCTCCGCAATGGTGGATTTTTCTTTTTCCAGATATTCCAGAGAACGGACAATACGCATCCGGTTCAGATACTCTGTCGGCGTCAGTCCGGTTACATCCTTGAAAATCCTTCTGAAATATGCCGGACTCATATATCCTTTTTCCGCCAGATCATTAAAATCGATTTTCTGTTCCAGATGATCTTCAATATATACCAGCGCGTGATAGATCAAATCCTTTTTCTTGTGGGAATGCTGGCGGATCTGCTCTGTCTTTTCTGTCTGGACTCTGCTTAAAAGCACCAGGATCAGCTGCAGATACGCGGATTTTACATCCGCGCTGTAAAGTTTCTGCTCTTCCTGCTCCCGTATCATCGCCCGCAGAAAGCCCTCCATCGTCTCCAGTTCTTCTCTTTCCAGATGGATAATGCCCTGCGCGTTGAGACCTGCCTGCCTGATTTTTGGATCGATCCTGTCCTCCTCAAGAGTCACAAACTGCAGCAGATCTTCCCACTGCTGCCGGAGATTCTCATTTTCCGCAGGTTTCCATGCAGACTGCATCATCTGGGTATTCTCGCTGCTCAGCGTCTTCGGATAAAACATGCAGTTGATAATGGTCACAGCAGCCTGGATCTCATATCCGTGAGGCTCATCCGGCTCGATCAAAAACACATCCCCCGGAATCAGCGGAACCTGCACTCCTTTATACCGGTGCAGACAGGAGCCTTTTGTAATCAGCGCAAATTCAAAATGCCTGTGGCAGTGCATGGGCACCGGCTTCTGATCCTCCCATAATTCTACGGAAATCGGTGAATTGTCATATCTTTTAAAATTTTTATAGGAAACATTTCCGAAAGTATTCATGCAGAACCTGCTCCTTTCTTACCGCCAGTGTAATTATACGATTAATTTCAACAAAAATCCACAAAAAATGTTTCATTTTATGCTAATTTTGGTCTGAACCGTGCTAATCCTTCTGCGTTTTTCCCTGCTATACTTAACATATGGATGGCGTAATGCATAATTTTTTATCGATTTATCACTCTATTTTTAACTATTTTGCATAATACCGCGGAATGCATTTTACATTTCACAGTACTGAATGACCGGTTCTGAAATCAAAAGAGGAGGTATCCATGTGTCCGAGTATGTATTGGAAATGACTGGAATCAAAAAAAGTTTTCCCGGCGTCAATGTCCTCCGGGATATCAATCTGAGGATCCGGCCCGGAGAAGTTCACGCCCTGATGGGAGAAAACGGCGCCGGTAAATCTACACTGATGAAAATACTGATGGGAATTTACACCGCGGACGCGGGAGAAATCCGGATTAACGGCCAGCGTGTACATATAAAAGGCCCGAAAGACGCCATGCGCTACGGCATCGCTATGATCCATCAGGAATTAAATCCTGTGCTGGATCTGCAGGTATATGAAAACATTTATATGGGCCGGGAGATCCGGCATCTCGGTTTTGTCAACAAGCGCCGGGAGCTGCTGGAATCCCAGAAACTGCTGGACAATCTGGGCATTAAACTCAGCGCGTCCTCGTTTATGCGGGAACTGAGCGTGGCTCAGTGCCAGCTGATCGAAATCTCAAAAGCGATCTCTCTGGGAGCGCAGCTTATTATCATGGATGAGCCCACATCCGCCATCACGGACAATGAGATTTCTGTATTATTTGAACAGATCCGGCTGCTGAAAAAAAAGAATGTAGCTGTTATATATATTTCCCACAAAATGGAGGAAATCTTTCAGATCTGCGATCATATTACGGTGCTCAGAGACGGAGCTTACATCGGCGATGATGATGCCGGCGCTCTGACTCAGGAACAGCTGATCCGGATGATGGTGGGCCGTGAATTAAAGGATATCTATCCGAAGTCCGCTGTTCCCATTGGAAAGGTCATCTTCGAGGCAAAAGAGATCCAGTACAGGGAAAAAGTGAAAAAGGCCAGCCTGAAGCTTCATGCCGGAGAAATTCTGGGAATCGCCGGTCTGGTGGGTGCCGGAAGAAGCGAACTGGTGGAAACCATTTTCGGAGTCCGCAGAAAAACCGGCGGCGCTGTTTACAAAAACGGTCAGCTGCTTCGCATACAAAGCCCCCGGGACTCTATTAAAAATAAAATCGCGCTGATCACGGAAGACCGCAAGTTTACAGGATTGAATCTGCAGGGAACAGTCAAAGAAAATATCTCTCTTGCCTGTCTGCGGGACAATCTTTCCTCAAAAGGCTTTATCCGTTCCAAAAAAGAAAACGAGGAGGCTGACAGATATATCCGGGAACTTAATATTAAAACTCCCGGAAGGGACACCTTGGCCGGCGATCTGAGCGGAGGCAACCAGCAAAAAATTGTCGTCGCGAAATGGCTTCTCACAGAACCGGACGTAATTATCCTCGATGAGCCCACCCGCGGCATCGATGTGGGCGCCAAACGGGATATCTACCTTTTGATCGGAGATCTTGTAAAGCAGGGAAAGGGCGTAATTGTCATATCCTCGGAAATTCCTGAACTGATGGGGCTCTGCGACCGGATCATGGTCATGGCGGAAGGACGGATCACAGGAGAGGTTCAGCGCGGAGAATTTTCACAGGAACTGATCATGTCCTACGCCGCAAAATTTGGAGGTAAAGAATAATGCAGATGAAAAAAAGAGATTTATTCAGAAAATACGGGATTATCATTATTTTTCTGGCGATTGTAATTGTCCTGGCGATCGTGGCCCCAACCTTCCGGAAACCTATGAATCTGTTCAATGTGGTCAAGCAGGCCTCAGTAAACGGAGTTCTGGCTTTTGGCATGATGATTGTCGTCCTTACTGCCGGCATCGATCTTTCCATCGGCTCCATCGTAGGAGTCTCCGGCGTCTGTGCCGCCTTATTCGCCCATCCGGGAGAGTTTCCCCTGATCGTTCCGATCCTGACAGCTCTTGGGGTTGGTCTGCTTTTCGGATTTTTTAACGGTGTCGGCGTAGCCTACGGAGGCCTTCCCCCCTTTATCATCACCCTCGGAATTATGAGCGTAGCCCGCGGCCTGGCCTTAGTCATCAGCAAAGGAGTCCCCATCATCAATCTGAAGCCTTCTTTTATCAGCATCGCCTCAGACTCCCTGTTCGGCCTTCCTTATCTGGCCTTTTATTTCATCGGCACGGCTGTCGTTTTCGCGGTACTTCTTGAAAAAACCGTATTCGGACGGCATGTCTATATGATCGGAGGAAATGCCACCGCTGCCCGGGTTTCCGGCATCAATGTAAAAGTTCATCTGGTTATCGTCTACATGATTTCCGGACTCTGCTCCGGTCTGGGCGGACTGCTGATGGCTTCAAGGACCAACCAGGGTTCACCCACTATGGGACAGAGCTATGAAATGGACGCTGTAACCGCAGTGGTAATCGGCGGCGTGTCCATGTCCGGCGGATCCGGCAAATGGTACGGGACTGTTGTCGGCGCTCTGCTGATCGCTGTTATCGAAAACGCTCTCACAATTTTCGGTGTGGATTCTAACTGGAAGCAGGTGGTAAAAGGCCTCATTATTATCGGCGCGGTACTGATGGATGTAAAGAGCAAAGGTTCCAAAGAATAAAAACCGGCATTTAACAAACAGACGGAGGAAAAATAAATGAAACAGGTTAAAATCGGACTGATCGGAGCCAACTGGATGGGCTGCTACCATTCCGTAGGCATGCTGAATGTCCGCCGCGCCTATGAAGATGTTGAGCCTATTTTTGAAATCGCGGCGGATATTAACGAGGCAGCCGCCAGATCAGCTGCCCGCAGATTCGGCTACCGCAAGATCACTACTGACTGGCGGGATGTCATCCGGGATCCCCAGGTGGATCTTGTTATCATCGCCACCCCGAATTTTACCCACGCGGAAATCGCTGTCGCTGCCGCCAGGGCCGGAAAGCATATTCTGTGCGAAAAACCCATGTCCAATGATCTGGCGGAAGGCAAAGCTATGGCTGAGGCCGCGGCTGCGGCCGGCGTAAAAACTCTCGTAGATTTTATTTATACGAAGTGTCCGGCTAATCTTCTGGCAAAAAAATTAATGGAATCCGGAAAACTGGGATCCTTTGTAACCTTCCGCGGAGAATTTGACGGTTCCTACTGTGCCGACCCCCGCACGCCGGCTACCTGGAGACAGTTGGCGGCTTCTGCCGGGACCGGAGCTCTGGGCGACCTGACCGCTCATATCATCAGTCTTTCCGATATGATCCTCGGCCAGAAGATCGTGGAAGTCCTGGCTTCCTGGGATACGGTTTATCCCCGGCGTCCTGACAGGCAGGATCCCTCGAAGATGATCACCATTGATACGGATGACCAGATTTACGCTATCGTAAAATATGAGGACGGCCGTCTCGGATCCATGTCCTCCAGCCGTGTCTCTGTAGCCCGGCCGGACAGTCTGTACTATGAGATCCAGGGCAGCAAAGGTTCCGTAAAATTTGAACTTTCCCATATAAATGATCTGCAGTATTACTCTCTGGACTGTGATCCGGGAGAACGCGGCTACAAAACCATCAAAGGCAATATCCACAACGGAGACTACGCCCGCTTCTGCACTACCGATGAACTGGGAATTTCTTACGCGGATATATTGGCCATCCAGGCTCACGACATACTGACCGCCATTACGGAAAACCGCAGTACCACTATAGATATGTCCTACGGCTATCAGGTTGACAGAGTGCTGGCTGCCATGGCCAAATCTGCCCGTGAAGGCAGATGGGTAAAAGTATCTGAGCTTTAATATCTCTCATATATCTTTTTTCAAGGAGGATTTTGTAATGAAGAAAAAAATGATCGCAGCTTTATTGTTCGGTTCTGTCTGCCTGGCTGCCATGGCCGGATGCGGAGCAGAAAACAGCAGTTCTGCTTCTGGTGACAGCAGCAAATCTTCCGCTTCTTCCGGTCAGGATGGAAGCGGTCTGAAAATTGCAGTCTTTATTGCCCAGAACACGAATGAGATCACCATGGGAATCGGAGAAGGGGCTAAGGAATACGGCGAAAGCATCGGAGCGGAAATTACTGTTTTCGATGCTCAATACGATCAGGATACCCAGCTTTCTCAGATGGAGACCTGCATTGTACAGGGATACGATGCCCTGATCGTAGAGCCGGTCTCGGCCAACGGCATTGTCACTGCCGCAAAGTCTGCAAAGGAAAGCAATATCCCCATTATCACAGTCATGCAGGACAGCGATGATACAACATATATTGACGCGCACGTAGGCGCTGACCATACAGAAGCCTCTGTCATGGAAATGGAAGCGGTCTGCGAGGCTCTGGGCGGAAAGGGAAAAATCGCCATTCTGGACGGCACAATGGGTACCACCGGGCAGATTCAGATCACAGACGGGTTTAATCAGGCTTTGGAAAAATATCCGGATATTGAGGTCGTGGAAGAACAGACTGCAAACTTTGTCATAGATGAAGCGGTGGATGTAACCGAAACCTGGCTTCAAAAACGGGATGATATCGATGCCATTGTGGCTCAGTCCGATGCTATGGCTCTTGGGGCTATGAAAGCCTGCCAGGATGCCGGACTGACGGACATCCTTATCGCCGGCCGTGACTGCACCTCGGATATGCGCTCCGCTCTGGAAAACGGAAGTGCCTTCTGCACGGTTTATCAGAGTTCTCCGGAAATGGGCAAGGTAGCTGTACAGGAAGCCGTCACATTAATTAACGGCGGAACCGTCGACGAAGTATACTATACCACCAATATACTGGTAACAAAAGATAATGTAAGTGAATATCCGAATTTTAACTGATATCTGTTTTCCTCATATCAAAGGCGGCGGTCAGAAAAATCTGCCGCCGCCTTCTCTCCTTTTTTGACGGGCTGACTGAGCCGCTCTGAATCAGATCAGAATAAAATCTGCAGCGGCAGACGCCCCTCTTCCGGATTTTCAATCCCGTATTTTTCTTTGTTCAGATTATCAATGGATTTTACCAGAGAGTCGTACACTCCCGGATATACGGATCCGGGGCCTCCCTGAGCAATGCAGGGAATAAAGTATTTGTTTCCGCAGGCCTCGCAGACGCGGCGCACCACTGCATCGCAGTTTTCATCTGTCCATCCTTCAAAATCTACCGCCCGGTTTTCGATGCCGCCCATAAAGCTGATCTTTCCGCCGTATTTCTTTACCAGTCCGGGAAGATCGTTGGTCTCCATCATGCAGCCCTGCCATACATCGATGCCCATTTCAATCATGTCCGGCACCAGGTTGGCTCCGTAACTGTCTGAATGGTGGATCACCAGTTCTACGCCGTGGCTGTGATAGTAGCCGTAAATCTCTTTATAGGGCTCCAGCAGAAAATCTTCAAACATTGCGGGACTCATAAAGCTACTGTCCAGGCTGCCCCAGTCATCGTGATGGAACAGAGCATCGGGATGCAGGTTGGAGCAGATCCCCTCTGCCAGTTCAAGTTCCCACTCTGTCAGATATTTCAGCAGGTCATGCATCTCATCTTCGTTCGTAATGTAATACATCAAAGCCCTGGTAATCTCACAGAGATGGTGGGTCTGCTCGAACAGGCCGGGCGCCACAAAAGCGGCTTTAAACGCTTTGTCGCCGTCCACGGCGTCATACTGCTCTTTGATCTGATCCCACTGATCCTGGCTGAATTTTAAGGAGGGAGCATGGACATAGTCCCTCCAATGCTCAATATCTTTCACCACGATCTTATCCGGCGTATGCACCGGAAAGGCCCCGGGCGTTCCCTCCGGGAAAGAATTTGTCACACCCCAGGCATTCACCACATTTTCCTGGCCTTTCTGCAGCAGGGGACTGGCGAACATAAAAGGATGGAACATCAGATACACAGCCTCATACTGATTTACAATACGGTCCGGATTTCCGCCCCGGATCACTTCCAGCATGTTTTGTTTTGCAGTTAACATACAGACACCTCCGCTTATTCATTTGTCTCAATTATAGCACACAATGTCTGTTTCGGAGCCGAGTTTAGAAATTTTTTATACAGGGTAAGCTCCGTTGGTCTTGTCTGCCGCTTTTTCATCCACCTTTGTTTTCTGGGCATCGCGGTATTTGAAGAAGTCCATCGCCACCTGGGGGAAGAGGGCGTAAGTCAGCACATCCTCATCCTGTTCTTTATACTGGGCCATTTCCTTCTCCAGAGTATCCAACTCATTGTCCAGAAGATCCGCGTAGCGGCAGGTAATAGGCTTGGCATCTCCGATTACCTTCTTCTGCACTTCCGGATTGAAGGGTTTGACCGTAGCGCCGTATTTTCCGCTTAAAACATCTCTTGTCTCCTTCGTCACCATCTTATAGCGCTCGCCCATCAGCACGTTGAATACAGCCTGGGTTCCGACGATCTGAGAGGAAGGTGTGACCAGAGGACATTCGCCCAGATCTTTTCTTACTCTCGGCACTTCTTCCAGCACCTCATAGTACTTGTCTTCCGCGTGCTGTTCTTTCAGCTGGCTGGTCAGATTGGAGAGCATGCCTCCGGGTACCTGGTACAGCAGAGTCTTGATATTAACGCCCAGGTTCTTGGGATTCAGCAGGCCGTCTTCCAGGCATTTATCTCTGTAGGGGCGGAAATAGTCCGCGATCTCCGCCAGCAGGTTCTGATCATAGCCTGTATCATAGGGCGTGCCTTTAAATGTCTCGACCATTACCTCGGTGGCCGGCTGGGAGGTTCCCATAGCAAAGGGAGAGATTGCGCAGTCAATGATATCCACTCCTGCCTCCACTGCTTTCAGATAGGTCATGGAAGCTACGCCGGATGTATAATGCGTGTGAAGTTCAATGGGAAGCTTGGTGGCTTCCTTCAGGGCTGTCACCAATTCTGTCGCCTTGTAGGGCAGAAGCAGTCCCGCCATATCTTTAATGCAGATGGAATCCGCTCCCATCTCCTCGATCTTCTTTGCCATATCTGTCCAGTATTCCAGGGTGTAGGCATCCCCCAGCGTATAAGAAAGAGCCACCTGTGCGTGGGCCTTTTCTTTATTCGCGGCGCTTACTGCGGTCTGCAGGTTCCGAAGATCATTCATACAATCGAAAATACGGATGATATCAATGCCGTTGGCAGCAGATTTCTGCACAAAATAGGACACAACGTCATCGGCATAGGGGCGGTAGCCCAGAATATTCTGTCCGCGGAACAGCATCTGCAGCTTTGTGTGCTTGAAGCCGTCTCTCAGCTTTCTCAGCCTCTCCCAGGGATCTTCGTGGAGAAAACGTAAGGATGCGTCAAAAGTTGCGCCTCCCCAGCACTCCACTGCGTGGTAGCCCACCTGATCCATCTTTTCAACAATAGGAAGCATCTCCTCGGTAGGCATTCTGGTGGCGATCAGGGACTGATGGGCGTCACGCAGAATGGTCTCCATAATTTTTACAGGTTTCTTTTCTATATCAGCCATTTCATTCCTCCTAAAAAGCTGCTTTTTCTCTTTGGGCGCCGCAGCCCGGCCGAGCCAAACTCTCAGCCGGTCCCCGGCGCCAAAATCATACTCCGAAAATCGCCATAAAGGTGCCGGCGGCTACAGCGGTTCCAATGACACCGGCCACGTTCGGTCCCATGGCATGCATCAGCAGGAAGTTGGTGGGATCGGCTTCCGCTCCCACTTTCTGGGAAACTCTGGCAGCCATAGGCACTGCCGAGACACCGGCTGACCCGATCAGGGGATTGATCTTTCCTCCCGACAGCCGGCATAGGAGTTTGCCCAATAGGACTCCTCCCGCTGTTCCGAATATAAAGGCGATCAGCCCCAGGGCCACAATCTTCAGAGTCGTCACATTCAGGAAAGACTCCGCGCTGGTGGTGGCTCCCACGGAAGTTCCCAGCAGAATAACCACGATATACATCATGGCGTTGGAAGCTGTCTCCGTCAGCTGTTTTACCACTCCGCTCTCCCGGAACAGATTGCCCAGCATCAGCATTCCCACCAGGGGCGCCGTTGAGGGAAGGATCAGGCACACGACTACCGTAATGATAACAGGGAACAGGATCTTTTCCAGTTTTGACACCGGCCGCAGCTGCTCCATCTTGATCTTTCTCTCCTTCTCTGTGGTCAGCAGCTTCATGACAGGGGGCTGGATAATAGGCACCAGTGACATATAAGAATAGGCTGCCACGGCAATGGGGCCCATCAGCGCCGTCTGTCCCAGCTTTCCGCACAGGAACAGGGAGGTAGGCCCGTCAGCTCCTCCGATAATGGAAATAGCCGCCGCGGCCTTTCCGCTGAATCCCAGAAGGATTGCCAGGAAATACGCCACGTAAATTCCAAGCTGCGCAGCCGCGCCCATCAGGAAGCTGATGGGATTGGCGATCAGCGGTCCGAAATCCGTCATGGCTCCCACACCCAGGAAGATCAGGGAGGGGAACACGCTCCACTCATCCAGCTTGAAGAAATAATACAGAAGTCCTCCTGCCTGCTCCACTCCCGCCGCATCTGTATAAGGCGCCGCCATAATGCTGGGATAAATATTGACCAGCAGCATACCAAAGGCAATGGGGATCAGCAGCAGAGGCTCAAACCCCTTTTTGATAGCCAGATACAGGAAAGCGAAGGCTACCAGGATCATAATATAATTGCCCCAGGTCAGATTAAAAAATGCAGTTTGGTGCACCAGGTTAGATAAAGTCTCTAACATTTATATTACCTCCGGTTTCGTTTTCTCAAGTAACGTTTAATTCATGGTAGCCAGAACATCCCCGGATTCTACCGCGTCTCCCGCGGCTACATTGATGCTGGCAACCGTTCCGTCCTGAGGCGCTACCACCGGAATCTCCATTTTCATAGCTTCCAGCACCACGATAGAATCTCCCGCTTTGACAGCCTGTCCCGGTTTCGCGTCGATCTTGCAGATTTTTCCGGGAACGGAAGCGGTAATTTCCACAGATCCCGCTGTTCCGCCTGCAGGCGCCGCGGGAGCCGGAGCCGGGGCAGGCGCGGGAGCCGGAGCAGGCGCTGCCTGCTGTACAGGAGCCGGAGCAGCCGCGCTGCTTCCCTCCTCCACTGTTACATGATACACATTTCCATTGACCGTGATGGTATAATTCTTCATCGATTTATCCTCCTAAACTCGTTTCCAGTTTTTACTTCTAACTTTTTTAATGGAGCGGACCACATATCCATCGCCGGAAGGCTGTTCCGCCTCCGCCGCGGCAATGGCCGCAGCCAAAACAATCGCCAGTTCGATATCCTCCGCAGGGGCAGCCTGAACCGGTGCGGCCGGCATCTCCGGTCTTTCCGGCGCCGGGCTTTGGACTGTCTGAGTCCGGGAAGGCACATCCTCCTTCTTTCCTCTGTACGCCGGGTTCACATAACGGATCAGATAGATGACGCCGCAGAGGAAGAACAAAATTATGAACACGATGATCAGGCCCGTCGCGGTGTTGACGCCTGCCTCTTCCAGAGATTTTGAAAGGGGATAGTCCACGTTGATCACAAAATCGCTGGGATACATATCATCCGCCGTAAAGGAAATGATCACCTCTCCGCTGTAGTTTTCAAATTCCGCAGGCGTGACGCACTGGATCATGCCGGTTTCATCCTGGATCTCCACGCTGGTTTCACCCAGGCTGACGATGCCGCCTGTCTCGTCTCTGTTGTCTCTCCAGGCATCTACAGCCGCCTCGTAAAACCCGCCGTAATCCCTCATCTCATCGTAGGTTTCCTCCGTCAGGTTGAAGAAGTCTCCCATGCTGCTTCCCGGCATCAGAAACATCTGGACCTCATTCTGAAGCTGAGCCACTACACTGTCTGAAAGCTCAGCTGCCTGGACAGGCGCTGCCAGCAGGAGGCTCATGAGACAGGCCAGAGCCAGAAACAGCCCGGTCCATCTTTTCTTTATTTTTTTCATTTATGCCACCTCACTTAAACAGTTCCATGTTTTTTGTCCGGACGGACCTCTCTCTTTGAGAACAGCATTTCCAGAGCGCCGATCAGATATTTCCGGGTATTTTCCGGCTGGAACACGGTATCTACATAGCCTCTCCTGACCGCGGCATCCAGGCTGTTCTGAAGTTTCTCGTATTCTTCCGCCTTTTCCCGGACCGCCTCGCTGCCCTGATCGCCGCAGAGGATCTTGGCGGCAGATTTGGAATCCATCATGCCGATTTTCGCTTCCGGCCAGGCATAGACCAGATCCGCTCCGATGGCCTTGCTGTTCATGGCCAGCGCGGCGGTTCCGTAAGCGTACCCGGTGATCACATTTACCTTGGGCGTTGTGGCATTCGCAAAGGCATAGACCATTTTCGCCGCAGCCTTAGCCATATTTGCCTCGGAACACTTCGAGGCTTTATAATTTTTCACATTGGTGAAGGAGACCACCGGAATGGAAAAGGCATCGCAGAACTCAATAAATTCCGCTGCCTTTCTGGCTCCTCTCGCGCTGATGGCTCCGTCAAAGGTTTCCGCCTCTTTTCCCTGGGCATCGTAGAGGACCTGACGGTTTGCCACTGCCCCCACTGTGCTTCCTCCCAGCTGAATGAAGGCTGTCACTATATCTTTTCCGTAATCCGGCTTCGCCTCAAAATAAATCTGGCTGTCGCTGATTCTCGGAAGCATCAGCGCCGGATCTTTTGCGCAGGCCGCCAGATCAGGGATCACGCGATTCAGATCGTCCGTGCACTCCGCGTAGTCCATATCGTCCTCATTGTTGGCGGGCAGAAGGGTGACCAGACCGCGCATCCGCTCCAGGACCTCTTCTTCGCTGCCCGCGAAATCCACCAGCCCGGCTTCCTCCGCCTGGTAAGCCGCAGAGGAAGTATCACATTTGGAATCGATATTCCCCTCCAGCGCGTTGGGTGAATTTACAAACAGCTTTCCGTTTTCTTCCATCAGCGTAAAATCCGTCAGCGCCGGGATCAAGGCCATGCCGCCTCCGCACATGCCGAAAATTCCCGTAATCTGCGGGATTACGCCGGAAGCTTCTGTCTGGGCCAGATAAATCTGTCCGAAGCCGTGAAGCGCGTCGGCCGCTTCCTCCAGGCGGAGACCTGCGCAGTCCACAAGCCCGATGACCGGAGCTCCTGTCTTCATAGCCAGTTTGTACAGATTTACAATTTTCCCCGCATGCATTTCACCGATGCTGCCCCCCAGTACAGAGGCATCCTGGCTGTATACATACACCAGTCCCCCGTCGATCACTCCGTATCCGGTAATGACTCCATCGGAGGGCGTCGGTTTCTGTGCCAGGTTGAAATCCGTGCTGCGGGCTGTTACGCCTGCGCCGATCTCAACAAAACTGCCTCCGTCAAGGAGGGCCTCGATTCTCTGTCTTGCCCGGCTTACTGTTTGGTTGCTCATTCTTTTGACCTCCATATTTGTATATGATTAACCCTCCCCTTTCCGGTTCTGCAAAAAGTATCCCTCTGCCGGTTCCTTTCATGCAGTCCCGAAAAAAGGAGGGTTTCTGATGATTCAGAGTCTTCTTGCTAGTATGCCCTTTTTTCCGGCTCCAAACCGCTCTGATCAATAAAGACGGATGTGGACGGGAATCCCGTTCTCGCACACGTTTCTGCACTCGCCCTGGATCAGCGGCTTCAGATACGCGATCATCTCATCCGTTACATCGTGTCCGTCCGGGGTGATCCACTCATCGGGCACCTTCTTCTCCGCGTTGGCGGCGTCTTTTACAGGAATCGTCTCAAAGGTTACTGTATAAGGCTCATCGCTTTTGCGGATCACGGCGGCCATCTGTCCGCTCTGGCCCTCCAGAGCGCTCTGGCAGGCTTTCATGCCCAGCATCCTGGACTCGGAAATATCGGTTGCGCTGGCAATATGCGCGGCGCAGCGCTGCATCAGGCTCAGCTCAATGGAACGCACTTTGCAGCCGATCCGATCCTGGACGATCTGCTCCAGCACCTTGGCGGATCCGGAGATATAAGCGTGTCCGAAATTGTCCAGAGCTTTTGTCTGCACCTGCTCGGATACGTAGCGTCCCTGGGCGTCCTTGATGCCTTCGCTGATGGCGACCAGAACGCTGTCCTGGGTCTTCAGCTTCTCCTCTACGACCTTCAGGAAATCTTCTGTATCAAAAGGCTTCTCGCACAGATAGATCAGATCCGGACCGCTGCCTCCGTTCAGTCTGGCCAGGGCGCTGGAAGCTGTAAGCCATCCCGCGTTTCTTCCCATTACTTCTACGATGGTGACGCACTTGGTAGTATATACATGGCAGTCTCTCTCCAGTTCGGCGAAAGTAGCCGCGATATATTTTGCCGCGGAGCCGAATCCCGGGCAGTGGTCGGTTCCCATCAGATCGTTGTCAATGGTCTTTGGCGCGCCCATAACGGCGATGCCCTCAATGCCTTCCTCGGCAATATAGGCTGACAGTTTATCCACGGTGTCCATGGAATCATTTCCGCCTGTATAGATGAAATAAGCGATCTCTCTCTTTTTCAGCACCTCCACGATCTGTTTGAGCTGCTCTCTCTCACGGATCTTCAGACGGCAGGATCCCAAAGCCGCCGCCGGAGTCTGAGCCAGCAGATTCAGCTTCTCCACGCTGTCCAGTTTTTCTCTCAGATCCACAAAACGCTCCGCCAGGACACCCTCGATCCCGTTTACCGCGCCGTAAATGTTGTCCACCTTGCCCGAACTCAGGGCACACTCAACAACTCCCGCCACTGTGGCGTTGATGGCCGCTGTAGGACCTCCGGACTGAGCTACCAGTAAATTTTTCATGAATGAACACCTCCTAGATACTGTTCTCTTTTATTTTCCGCCCTTCAGGGCTTATGTAGTCACCGGGCGCTGTTTATCAGTCTCCGCCAAGTTACCCATGATACGTATTATAGCACAAAATAAGAAAGCTGTCCAAAACTTTGGCACAGCTTTCCTGTTTTTTTGTGTTTTTTTACGCAGTTACTTTTTCAAACTGGCTGTTGTAGAGTTTGGCGTAATAGCCGCCTTTCGCCAGCAGTTCTTCATGGGTTCCCTGTTCCACCACATCGCCGTTATTCATAAACAGGATCAGATCCGCGTCCCGGATGGTGGACAGCCTGTGGGCGATGACGAAGCTGGTCCGTCCCTGCATCAGCCGGTCCATGGCTTTCTGGATCAGAATCTCCGTCCGGGTATCCACAGAAGAGGTGGCCTCATCCAGGATCAGGATCCGGTTGTCCGCCAGGATGGCTCTGGCAATGGTCAGAAGCTGTTTCTGCCCCTGGGAAACATTGCTGGTTTCCTCGTTCAGCATCGTCTGATAGCCCTTAGGCTGCTGCATGATAAATTTGTGGGCGTGGGCGGCCTTGGCAGCCGCTATTACCTCTTCATCCGTGGCGTCCAGCCGTCCATAGCGGATATTTTCCATGATCGTTCCGTTGAAAAGCCAGGTGTCCTGGAGCACCATGCCGAACATTTTTCTGAGTTCGCTTCTTCGGAATTCCCGGATATCCCGGCCGTCCACCCGGATGGCCCCGCTGTTTACATCATAAAACCGCATCAGAAGTTTCACCATGGTGGTTTTTCCGGCGCCGGTGGGCCCGACAATGGCGATCTTCTGCCCTTCTTTTACCTTCTCCGAAAAATCATGGATGATGATCTGATCCGGATCGTATCCGAAGGACACATGGTCAAACTCCACATTTCCCGCCAGATGCTCCGGGGAAACCGGATGTTCGGGAGCCGCCTCCTCCTCGGGCTCCTCAAGAAATTCAAATACCCGCTCGGAAGCCGCGGCGGAGGACTGCAGCAGATTGGTGATCTGGGCGATCTGCTGGATCGGCTGGGTAAAGCTGCGGATGTACTGGAAGAAGGATTGTATATCTCCCACCTGGATGGCGTTTTTGATCACCAAAAAGCCTCCCAGAAGCGCCACCATCACATATCCCAGATTTCCCACAAACTGCATGACCGGCATCATGATCCCGGAGAAAAACTGGGATTTCCATCCGGTCTCATAGAGCATCTTGTTGGAAGCCTCAAATTCCTCGATGGCTTTTTCTTCCCGGTTAAAGGCTTTGACCACATTATGGCCTCCGTAGATTTCTTCCACCTGGCCGTTCACCTGGCCCAGATATTTCTGCTGCCCCCGGAAAAATTTCTGGGAATGTTTCATGACTGTGCCGATGATCCCCATAGCAAGGGGCAGGATCACCAGAGCGCAGAGAGTCATCCAGACATTGATGGACAGCATCATAAAGAATACGCCGATCAGCAGCGTCACAGAAGTGATCAGCTGCGTGATGCTCTGATTCAGTCCCATCTGCAGGGTGTCCACGTCGTTGGTGACTCTGGAAAGCACTTCCCCGTAGGGACGGCTTTCAAAGTATTTCAGAGGGATCCTGTTGATCTTTTTTGAAATCTCTTTCCGCAGATTATAGCTTACGTCATTGGAAATCCCGGTCATCACCAGTCCCTGGATAAAGGAAAAGCAGGCGCTTACCAGGTAAAGAAGGAGGACAGTCAGAAGGATCTGCCCGATTTTCCCGAAATCAATGCCTCCTGTTCCCTGGACCTTGGCCACCAGGCCGTTAAATAATTCTGTAGTGGCCCGGCCCAGTATTTTGGGCCCCACGATCGTAAATACAGTTCCCGCCACAGCACAGACCATCATCAGGAGAAGCCGGAATTTGTAGCGGCTCATATAGCCGATGATCTTTTTCATGGCCTTTCTGAAATCTTTCGGTTTTTCCGCGGCTCTGGGGCCGTGCCCCATCCGTCTCGTTTTCTGACTGCTCATACCCCTAATTCCTCCTCTGAAAGCTGTGATCCCGCGATCTGTCTGTAAACCTCGCAGTTTTCCATCAGTTCCCGGTGGGTTCCCTGGCCGGCCACTGTTCCTCCGTCCAGCACCAGGATCTGGTCCGCGTGGAGAATCGTGCTGATCCTCTGAGCTACGATCAGAGAAGTGGCGTCTTTTGTCTCCTGTTTCAGAGCCCGGCGCACATTGGCGTCTGTCTGAAAATCCAGGGCCGAAAAACTGTCGTCAAAAATGTAGATTTCCGGATCTTTGACCACCGCCCGGGCAATGGCAAGCCGCTGTTTCTGGCCTCCCGACACATTGGAGCCGCCCTGCGCGATGGGATGATCCATTTTTTCTTCTTTTTCCCCGATAAACTCTGCCGCCTGGGCAATCTGAGCCGCCCGGTCCAGTTCTTCTTCTGACGCGTTCTCTCTTCCGTAACAGAGGTTTGAAGCGATAGTTCCCGAAAACAGCACGGCCTTCTGGGGAACGTACCCCAGCCGTGATCTGAGATCTTTCAGGTCCATCCGGCGGATATCAACGCCGTCCAGCAAAATCTGCCCCTCGGTCACATCGAAAAATCTGGGGATCAGATTGACCAGAGTGCTCTTTCCGCTTCCCGTACTGCCGATAAAAGCGATGGTCTCGCCTCTGCGGGCTTTAAAGCTGATATGGCTCAGCACCTTCTCCTCCGCCCCGGGATACGCGAAAGAAACGTCTCTGAATTCCAGTTCCCCTTTTACCTGGGGATCCGGAATTTCCGGATGCTCCGGATTTTTTATAGAAGCTTCCGTCCCCAGGACCTCGTAAACCCGGCGGGCGGATACACTGGCTCTCGGCATAAAGACCGCCACCATCGAGATCATAAGGAAGGCCATAATGATCTGCATGGCGTACTGGATAAACGCCATCATGTCTCCCACCTGCATCTGTCCCGCGTCAATACTGTGGGAGCCGCTGTAAACGATCAGCACGGAGAGGCCGTTCATGATCAGCATCATCACCGGCATCATAAAAGTCATGCAGCGGTTTACAAACAGGTTGGTCCTGGTCAGCTTCCGGTTTGCCTCCTCGAACCTGTCTTCTTCGTGTTTTTCCGCTGAAAAGGCCCGGATCACCGGAATACCCGTAAGAATTTCCCGGGTGACCAGATTCACCCGGTCAATGAGGGTCTGCAGGATCTTGAATTTCGGCATTGCCACCGCGAACAAAAACAGCATTACCAGCAGGATGACTCCCACGCCCACGCCCAGGATCCAGGTCATAGAGGTATCCGTGCGGAGCACCTTTAATACTCCGCCCACACCCAGGATCGGCGCGTAGAGCACAATGCGGAACAGCAGGGTCAGGACCATCTGGACCTGCTGGATATCATTGGTGCTCCTGGTGATCAGCGACGCCGTGGAAAAATGATTCATCTCCCCGCTGGAAAATGAAAGCACTTTCCGGTATACTCTGTTGCGCAGATCATGGCTGAACCCTGCCGCCACCCGGCTGGAGAAAAACGTCACCAGCACAGCCGCCAGCATGGAAATTCCGGAAAGGCCCAGCATGGAAAGCCCGGTACGAAGCACATAGCTGTTCTGCATGGCTCCCAGATCCCGGCCCTGGGCCGTATATTCCTGCTGGATCCAGACGGCCGCCGCCTGGGAAGTCATACTTTCCGACATGGATCCCAGGCGCTCCCTGGCCGTGTCCAGCACAGCTCCCCGCTGTTCCTGCCCTAGGCCGGACAGATCGATCCCCTGCCCCGCCAAGCTCTCCTGGAGGACTATGGCCTCAGCCATGATGCCGTTCAGGGTCTCCCGGTTATTTTTTCCCTCCCGGGTGAGTATGTACAGGCCGCTGTCATCCGGAGCGTACGCCTCCTGTACAGCTTCCTGCTCATCTTCACTCATAAACATTTTCAGGCTTTCAAAAGCCTCCGGACGGATCCTGTCCGGAACCGCGTCCTCTATCCCTTTCTGCTGGATTCCCGTATCCACGATCCTGGACGTGTATTCCGGAAGGGACAGATCACAGAACGCCTGCAGAAACAGCAGCGCGAAGATCAGGACGATCCACCCTGCCCTTTTCCTCAGGTCTTTCAGAACTTTTATCATATACGTTGTCCTCCTCAGCAATGGCGGGCGCGGCTCTGGCCGACCCCTTCTTTCTTCCGGCCGCTTTTTGGACGGCTTCCAATACAATACCTCAGTTTTCACCGTTTTGCAAGTCCCCGGAATCCGGGGAGGTCCGGCAGCAGTACCGTTCCCAGAGTTTTTCCAGGCACCACAGATAATCTATCTTTTCCGCCCCGGAAACCGCGTACAGCGGATATTCCGCCAGGATTTCCCCGTTCAGGCTGTAAACGGCGCTTCCCACTTCCTGTCCGGCCTTTACCGGAGCCTCCAGAGTCTCCGGCAGGCGGTAGCTTACTTCTACCTGCTCCTCTTTTCCCAGCAGCAGCCGCAGGGTCCTTTCATCCTCTTTAAGATCCAGATCCGCTGTCACAAAAGCGGTGCCTGCCCCGGGGAATCCGCTGTACCGCCCTTCTGACACCGGGATCTCTTTCCCGTGAAATCCTGTATCAAACACTTCCCGGTATTCAAAATTCGCGAATCCGTACTCCATTAAAGCCCTGGTATCTTCCCACTTATATCCCTTGTGGTCCGGCCAGCCGCAGGCCAGCAGGGAAACGATCAGGCAGCGGTCTCCCTGCTGCACCGCCCCCACATAGCAGTATCCTGCCTGGCTGGTGTATCCTGTCTTTCCGGAAAGAGCGCCCTCCATCATCCCGAGAAAAGCATTGTGATTGACACAGTCATAGACATTTTCTCCGGACACGTCCCAGAAACTGTAGGAACTGGTCCGGGTGATTTCCAGGAACTGCTGGGATTTAGGCGAAAGCCGGATGCAGTAGCGCATAATGCGCGCCAGATCCGCGGCCGTTGTGTGATGAACTCCCCGATCATCGCCGGCGTCCAATCCGTTGGGCGTTATAAAATATGTGTCGGTGCATCCCAGTTCCTCCGCTTTGCGGTTCATCAGTTCCGCAAAGCCCTCCACAGAGCCCGCAACCGCCTCGGCGACCATAACAGCCGCGTCATTGTAGGATTCCAGCATCAGTGCGTACAGCAGATCCTGCACGTAAAATTTCTGCCCCTGCCTGACGCCCAGCCGCACCTCCGGCTGAGCCGCCGCCTTTTCCGATGCCTCCGCTACCGCAGAGGCGGGATCTGCCAGATTTTCCAGAGCGATGATACAAGTCATGATTTTCGTGGTGCTGGCCATGGGCAGGGGATCCTCCTCTGCCTTTCCGTAAAGAACCCTCCCGGAATCCGCGTCCATCAGGCAGGCCGATGCCGCGTAAAGTTCTTCTTCCGGCAGAGACTCCTCTGCGGCGGCAGCCTCTTCCGGTCTAAAAAGGAGCAGCGCCAGGCACAGGAGCGCGCATAATAATCTCTTCATAAGGCAGTTTCCCTCCGTTCTCTGGCCCATTTTGCCAGGTGCTGGTATAGTCTATGGAAAAAACTGTCTTTTCATACATGGACAGGCATTTCAAGGCACCGGATACGCAAAAAGGATGTATCCGGCCGGACATTTCTGCCGTGCCGATACATCCCTTCCTGTTGAAAATCCGTTTATACTTCTACTTTGACTCCCGCTTCTTCCCGGGCCTCCTCCTTAAAATCTTCCAGCAGCACCGGATTGATCTCCGGCAGGTTCTCCCTTGAGTCAATCCCGAAATCTCTCAGAAATTCTTCCGTGGTTCCAAACAGCAGAGGCCGTCCCGGCGCGTCCAGCCGGCCCAGCTCCTGGACCAGGCCGTATTCGATGAGCTTGTTTACCGCGTGGTCGCATTTTACGCCGCGGATCTTTTCGATTTCCGCTTTTGTCACAGGCTGCCTGTACGCGATGATCGAGAGCGTTTCCATCATTACATCGGTCAGCACCGCCTTCTTCGGCTGGCTCAATACAGCTGTCAGGCAGCTGTAATATTCTTTCTTAGTACAGAGCTGATAGCTGTCCTCCAGTTCGATCAGCCGGATCCCTCTGTCCTCCTGCTCGCAGCGGCTCTTGTACAGTTCCAGGATCTTTTTCGTCTCCTCCTGGGACTTTCCGATGGCCGCCGCGATCTTTTTCAGCTCCACAGCCTCGCCCATGGCAAACAGAACCGCCTCCACCGCGGCCTGAAGCTTCTCGTCATCCATTTAAGTCCACCTCTTCCGTATAGGGAGCCACCACCGTATCTTCGTCCTCCAGAGACTCAATGAGGATCTCCCCGAATATTTCCTCCTGTCTGATGCGGATCTTTCCGGTCTTCATCAGTTCCAGGATCGCCAAAAATGTTACTACCACCTGGACCCGGCTTTTTTGCCCTTCCAGGAGTTCCCGGAAAGAAAGTTTCCTTCTTTCCACGGCGCACCGCTCCACAAAAGTCATCTTGTCCGGAAGCGATACCTCCTCCTTTTCAATATGGCCGAACCGGCTGCGGATGGGATCGATCTTGTCCTCCTGCCGCCGGAGCACTTCTTTAAAAATTTTGTGCAGCCGTTCCAGCGTCATATCTTTAAGGATGCCGCTGGTATCCACCGGAGGCTTCCACGCCAGGACACTTTCCGGAAGATTCTGCGCCCTGAAAAACGTCTGTCCCGCCTGCTCCAGCCGCTCCCTGAGTTCTCCGGAAATATATTTGTATTTCTTATATTCCAAAAGCTGCGTCACCAGTTCATCTCTGGGATCCTCCTCTTCTCCTTCTTCATTCACTTCTTTCGGAAGAAGCATCCTGCATTTGATGTCGATGAGCGTAGCCGCCATTACCATAAATTCGCTGGTCACATTCATATCTTCATGATCCATCTGCCGGATATAATCCAGATACTGGTCTGTTACCTGGGCAATGGGGATATCGTAGATATCTATTTTATTTTTTTCTATCAGATGCAGAAGCAGGTCCAGCGGGCCCTCGAACACTGGCAGCTTCACCGGAATCGCCATAAGCGTGCTACCTCCTTAAATCGTAAACATCACCAGTTCTCTGGGATTGCAGATCCGTATGGGGATGGTGTGCTCGCCGATCCCGGCGCTGACGATCCCCAGCCTTCCCCTATCCTCAAACAATCCCCGGGCTTCCCGGGGAAAGATACGAAAATCCGGGCTGACCAGGCCCCTGTGCCGCCCCAGCCCCACGACTCCTCCGTGATAGTGGCCGCAGAGCGCCAGATCTGCGCCCCACTTCAGATACGTTTTCATATACAGAGGATTATGGGCCAGCAGAATGGATACCGCCTGCCTGTCCGGCTCTCCGATCAGAGCGCTCACCGCTCCCGGCTCCAGGTTCCGCCGGCGGAAGCGCTGATAATACTCCCGTCCGATGCTCAGTCCGTAAAAGACAGCCTTTCGCCCCTTCAGAGTCAGAGAGGCGCTCTGATTGTCCAGAAAGACTGCTCCGCAGTCCTTCAGGCCTCTTCGGTATCTGCTATATAAATCCCCGTAAACCTCAGGATAAATTTTGGCTCTGTATTCGTGATTGCCCATAGCGTGGATCACCGGCCAGCGCTGTCTGAGGCGCCTCACCAGGCTCAGGGCCCTGTCCGGAGTCTGTCCCGGCTTTCCCACGATCATATCGCCTCCGCAAAGTACCGCGTCCGGCTCTTCTCTTTCCAGGGCCTCCAGCAGCAGACAGTTATCCGCCCCGTTCTCCACACTGTGAAGATCCGTAAGAAAAGCGAACCGCAGAGGCGTTCCCTCCGGTCCGCTTTTCCGATTTTTTCTTAAATCATATGTTCTGACCGCAAATTTTTTCATGGCCTTATCTTACTATATTTCCTGTTTCCGCGCAACTGTTTCTGAAAGAAGCCTCCGGGCAAGCAGCCTCCTGCCTTACTGTTTTCAGTACCCGGCTTATGGGCATTCCTGTTTTTTCGGCGATCTCCGCCGCATCCTCGTATTCCGGATAAGCAAAAATCTGATCCAGATGCCTGCACAGTTTCACCCTCACCGGTCCCAGGCTGCTCTCAAACCATTGCGTTTTCCGGGGCAGCACGCTTCTCTCCTGAAGATATTTCCGGAATCCGATGGATGTGGTTTCCCGGAAAATAATATTTTCCAGCTTCTCCCGGTGCTGTTCGTCACAGATCACCTGGAGCAGATAGGCCGGCCGGTGCTTTTTCATCCATATGGGAATGCAGCAGGCGTCTTTGGCCCCGGCTTCCAGCAGTCTCTCGATGCAGTATCCCAGCTCTTCACCGCTGGAGTCATCCACGTTGCTTTCCAGGACCCACACCTGCTCCGCCTTCTCCGCCTTCTCCTGCTCTCCCTCAAGAAGAACAGCCCGGAGGATATTCGCGTGGGGAAACTCTTTTTTTCCGGCTCCGATTCCGATCCCGGCAATTCTCCTGCCTCTCAGAGGATCCTCTTCCCGGACGGCCAGAGCGGCCAAAATCGCCGCTCCCGTAGGCGTCACCATTTCTCCCTCTGTCCCGGTCAGCCGCAGAGAAATGCCTTTGGCCCTGGAAAGTTCCAGCACAGCCGGCACCGGCACCGGCATCCACCCGTGCTGGCAGCGCACCTGCCCCCTTCCCTCGCAGACCTCTGAATATACAATTTTATCAATCCCCAGATTTTCCAGGCAGACCGCGGTTCCTACGATATCGACAATGGAGTCCACAGCGCCTACCTCATGAAAACCTACTTCCTCCGCGGGTTTTCCGTGCACCTTTCCTTCCGCCTCCGCCAGAACCGTAAAAATCTTAAGTGCCCTGTCTTTTACTCCTTCCGACAGGCCGGAGGACATAATAAGTTCCCGGATCTCCCTCATGGTCCGATGGTGATGATGGTGTCCGTGGCCGGAGGAATGTTCTGTGCCGCAGCCGGAAGGCTCTTCCCGGAGGATTACGTCAAAATCAAAGGCGTCAATTCCTCTGACGCTTCTCCGGGAAAATTTCAGTTCGTATCCGCCTGTCCTCAGACGGCTTAATTCATCCCGCAGCTTTTCCTCGTCCGCTCCCAGATCCAGCAGAGCGCCTACCGTCATGTCGCCGCTGATTCCGGAACTGCACTCTAAATACAAGACTTTTTCTTTCAATGTAATGATCCTCTCTCACTCTCTGTCTCCGCCCGGAGCCAGAAAAATATCCCAGACCCGCTTCAGGCAGTCCTTATATCCCGCCTTTTCCGCGTCAGCCTGGTAAACAATCGCTACGCTTCCCAGCTCTTCCCCGTCCAGTGTGTAGACAGCCCTTCCGGCGTTTTCTCCCCGGTGTACAGGTGCCTTTACATTTTCTTTTAATTCAATGGTCTTTTCCACGGCGGAAAGATCTCTTCCCTCCCGGTCCAGGAAGCGGAATTCTTCTTCATAGGCCACCGGCACTTCCCGGACCGCTGAACCCGTTACCGGAACCGGCAGGAGGGCCTCCTGATTTTCATCTATATATAATTGGCAGCTGCCGAAACCGTAGTCCAGCAGGGAAGCGGCATCCTGAAAACGCACTTTATGGTCCGGCGCTCCCATAATGACCGCGATCATCGTCAGATCATCCCTGGCAGCCACCGCGCTGACGCAGTATCCGGCCGCGTCGGTGCTTCCTGTCTTCAGCCCCAGGCAGCCGCTGTAGCTTTTGATCAGTTTGTTAGTGTTGGACAGCGTAAACGGTTTTGACCCCTGAGCTGTCACATGGGTAATATCCTCCATCCAGATGGAGGAATACTCCAGAACCTGGGGATAGCAAAGAATCAGTTCCCTGGACATGACCGCCACATCTCTGGCGGTAGTATAATGTCCGGGGGAATCGGTAAGTCCGCAGCAGTCCTCAAAATGGGTTCCGGCAAGCCCCAGCTCTTTCGCCCGCTCATTCATTCGGGCGGCGAAATCCGCCTCGCTGCCCGCTATGTACTCTGCCATGGCCACAGAAGCATCATTTCCGGAGGCTACCACAATACATTTGATCAGCGTCTCCACCGTCTGTTTCTCGCCTTCCTCCAGAAACACCTGGGAACCTCCCATGCTCTTGGCGTAGGCGCTGGTGGTCACTTCATCCTCCAGATGGATATTTCCCTTCTCCAGTTCGTCAAAGATCAAAAGCAGCGTCATGATCTTTGTGATGCTCGCCGGGCTTCTCTGCTCGTCTGCATTTTTTTCATACAGGATTTCCCCTGTACTCTCCTCCATCAAAACAGCGCTGGGCGCTGAGATCTCCGGCTCTGCCCGGACAGTCTCCGGAAAAAATCTCAGAGCCGTCAGCGCCAGGACCAGCAGGACACAGAAAAATTTTTTCATAGCCCCTCCCTCTAAATTATTCTGTTACCAGTCTATGAGGGAACAGGGCTTTAATATGCAGGGAGACGGCCTTTACAAGGTAGGAGCGATCAGGCGCAGGATCGCCTGAAAACCGCGGACGAACACATTCCGGTTTCTGCAGAAATCCAGGTCGATCTCCTGGGAGATCTGGAAGGTGTCCAGGGCGTCTTTCTTGACCTGCATGACAGAACTGGTTTTATACATCCAGCAGCCGCATTCAAAATGCAGATACAGACTGCGGTAATCCAGATTGATGGAGCCCACCACCGCGATCTCGTCATCGCAGACAAAGCTTTTTGAATGGATAAAGCCCGGGGAATACTGGTAAATCCGCACTCCGGCTTCCAGCAGCTGTTCATAATACGACTGGGACAGCAGAAAGACCATCTTCTTGTCCGGAATTCCCGGGGTGACAATCCGTACATCCACTCCCTTCCGGGAGGCAGTGCACAGTTCCGTCATGATCTCGTTGTCCAGGACCAGATAGGGCGTAAAAATATAAACGTATTTTTTCGCGTTGCTGATGATATTCCGGTAGACATTTTCTCCCACCGTCTCATCATCCAGGGGAGAATCCCCGTAGGGCTGTACAAAGCCGTCGCTGCGAAAACTCTCCAGGTAGTACTGGTTCGGCCGGTACACCGAGGAGAGATCGCAGGGCAGGCCTGTGATCACCGACCACATTTTCAGGAACATGACCGTAAAACTCCATACGGCTTCCCCGTGAAGGTAGATTCCGGAATCTTTCCAGTGTCCGAAACGCTCCCACTGATTGATATATTCATCTGACAGATTGATTCCCCCTGTAAAAGCGGTGTGTCCGTCGATGACGGTAATCTTCCTGTGGTCCCGGTTATTCTGGATAATGTTCAGCACCGGGCGGAAGGGATTAAAGGCCGCGCACTTGATGCCGTAGGATTGGAGTACCTTGTAATATTTTGGCGGAAGAGTCGTAACACAGATCATCCCGTCGTAGATCAGCCGGACATCCACTCCTTCTTTTACCTTCTGCTTCAGGATCTCCAGCACAGTATTCCACATATATCCGGGGCTTACAATAAAAAATTCCATGAAAATATAATGCTTTGCCTTTTTCAGTTCCTCCACATATTTGGCGAACCAATCCTCTCCCACGGAAAAATATTCCGTTACGGTGTGCTCGTAGGCAGGCGCTTTGGCCACCCGTTCCAGATAACGGGACTGATTGGAAATGCCCAGATCCGCTTCATCCATATTTTTCCGGACTTCCGGATCTTCTTCCAGAACATCGCCCATTTCATTCTCGATCTTTTTCATCTGTTTCTGGAATAATTTGGCCACCCTGGATTTCCCGGCCGAAAAATACATGACGATGCCCACCAGAGGCAGCGCCAGGATCAGACTGGTCCAGATCAGTTTATATCCGGGATTGATGCGGCTGTTGGTAAGCCACAGTACCGTCAGCACAGCCACCACCCACAGAAGCACGTTGGCCACCATGTAGCGGCTGGTGAGATACCAGTAGATCAAAAAATAGAACATAAACTGGAAAAACAGAGCGATCACCGTCAGGGTGATCCGGTTGGAAATAAATTTAAGAAATTTTTTTAATGTACCCAAAATCATTCTCACGCCTTCTCTGATGTAAATGTTTTCCGCTGTTAAACGCTATAGAACATAGTACAAAAAAGCCCCGACACACGTCAAGGCTTTTTTGCTGCACATTAGTTATATTTACGTTTTCTGGCCGCTTCAGATTTTTTCTTACGACGAACGCTGGGTTTCTCGTAATGCTCTCTCTTGCGGATTTCCTGCTGGATACCGGCCTTCGCGCAGCTGCGTTTGAATCTGCGTAAGGCGCTGTCCAGAGTCTCGTTCTCTTTAACGATCACATTTGACATATTCTCACACCTAACCTCCCTCCAGTTGTAGATTGTGCTTAAATACAACTGTACGGGTATTTTTTTGCACTGCTATCATTATAGCAGATTTCTGCTGTTCGTCAACCAATTTTATACAATTTCGTATATAAAATTTATCCTGAATCCCGTTCTTACAGCTGTTCTCCCAGGATTTCCGGAATCTTTTCGATAGCCTCCGGAATCTTTTCCGGATTTTTGCCTCCGGCCTGGGCCATATTCGGCCGGCCGCCGCCGCCGCCGCCCACAATGGCCGCTGCTGCCTTGATCAGATTTCCGGCATGGGCGCCTTTTGCCCGGGCGCCGTCCGTGGCCATGGCGATCAGATTGACCTTGCCGCCCTTTTCTGAAGCCAGGACGATTACGCCTTCGCCCAGCTTTTCTTTCAGACTGTCGCCCAGCTCCCGCAGGCCGTTCATGTCCACATCAGGAACCGCGGCAGCCAGAAGTTTTACGCCTTTTACCTCCGTCACCTGATCCATCACGTCTCCCAGGGATTCCTGGGCCATTTTGCTCTTCAGGGCCTCGTTCTCGCTGTGGAGAGCCTTTACCTCTGCCTGCAGATGGCTGATCTTCTCCAGGATTCCGGCGGCGTTGGTTTTCAGCAGTCCCGCGATCTGCTGGAGTTCTTCCTCTTCTTTCTTATAGTAGTCGATGACAGCCTGCCCGGTCAGCGCCTCGATCCGGCGCACACCGGCAGCCACGCCGGCCTCGGAGAGGATCTTAAAGAGGGTGATCTCCCCGGTATTCTGCACATGGGTTCCGCCGCAGAGCTCCCTGGAAAACTCTCCCATGGAGACTACCCGCACTTTGTCCCCGTACTTTTCTCCGAACAGTGCCATGGCGCCGGTTTTCTTGGCGTCCTCAAGGCTCATGATATCCGTGCGCACCGGCAGGTTCTCCCGGATCTTCTGATTGACCAGGGTCTCCACTTCCCGGATCTCCTCCGAAGTCATGGCCTGGAAGTGAGCGAAGTCAAAGCGCAGTCTTCCCGGCGTCACCAGAGAACCTTTCTGCTCTACATGGGTGCCCAGCACCGTTTTCAGGGCTTTCTGCAGAAGATGGGTGGCGCTGTGGTTCTTTTCCGTATCCAGACGGGACTGCTCATCCACTTCCAGAAGGACCTTTTCGCCTGCAGAGATCATGCCGGACTTCATAACGCCCACATGTCCGTACCGGCCGCCTCTCAGATGAATGGTATCCTGCACCTCAAAGACTCCGTTGGCGCCCCGGATCACTCCGGTGTCGCCCTCCTGTCCGCCCATGGTGGCGTAGAACGGTGTTTCCGCTGTCAGGATAGTGCCCTTTTCTCCCTCCATCAGGGAATCCCGGATCTCTGTCTCGCTGGTGAGCACTGTGACCGGAGACTCCCAGGAAAGGTGATCATAACCCACAAAGGCAGTGGTAATGGACGGATCGATCTCATCGTAAACCGTGGCGTCCGCTCCCATATAGTTGGTGGTCTCCCGGGCTTTTCTGGCCCGCTCCTGCTGTTCTTTCATGCAGGCGGCAAAGCCCTCCTCATCGATGGCATATCCTTTTTCTTCCAGGATCTCCCGGGTCAGGTCCATGGGGAAGCCATACGTATCATACAGACGGAAGGCATCCTCGCCGGAAAGGGTCTTCTCCCCGGAGGCAGCCATCTTCTCTTCCAGGTCGGAAAGGATCTTCAGTCCCTGATCGATGGTCTTGTTGAACTGCTTCTCCTCATTGTCCAGGACATTGAAGATAAATTCCTTTTTCTCCTCCAGTTCCGGATAACCGTCCCTGCTTCCCTCGATGACAGCGGCGGACAGTTCGGAGAGGAAGGGTCTGCCGATCCCCAGAAGTCTGCCGTGGCGGGCAGCCCGGCGGATCAGACGGCGCAGCACGTAGCCCCGCCCCTCGTTGGTGGGCATGATCCCGTCGGAGATCATAAAGGTGGCAGAGCGGATGTGGTCCGTGATCAGACGGATGGATACATCGTCCTCATGATTTTTGTGATATTCTTTGCCGGCGATCTCACATACCTTGTTCCGCAGAGCCTGGATGGTGTCCACATCGAAAATGGAATCCACGTCCTGGACTACCACAGCCAGACGCTCCAGACCCATGCCGGTATCGATGTTCTTCTGATCCAGCTCGGTGTAGTGGCCCTCGCCGTCATTGTCGAACTGGGTAAATACGTTGTTCCAGACCTCCATATAGCGGTCGCAGTCACAGCCCACGGTGCAGTCCGGCTTTCCGCAGCCGTACTTTTCTCCCCGGTCATAATAGATTTCTGAACAGGGGCCGCAGGGACCGCTGCCGTGCTCCCAGAAATTATCTTCTTTTCCGAATTTAAAGATGCGCTCCGGGGCGATGCCGATCTCCTCGTTCCAAATCTTGTAAGCCTCGTCATCGTCCAGATACACGGAAGGATACAGGCGGTCCGCCGGAAGGCCCACCACCTCCGTCAGAAATTCCCAGGACCAGTGGATGGCCTCTCTCTTAAAATAATCTCCAAAAGAGAAGTTTCCCAGCATCTCAAAGAAGGTGCCGTGGCGGGCTGTTTTTCCCACGTTCTCAATATCGCCGGTGCGGATGCACTTCTGGCAGGTAGTCACTCTTCTTCTGGGCGGAATCTCCGCTCCGGTAAAATAGGGCTTTAAGGGAGCCATACCGGAATTGATCAGCAGAAGACTTTTATCATTCTGCGGCACCAGAGAAAAACTCTTCATGGCCAGATGTCCCTTGCTCTCAAAAAATTCCAGAAACATCCGCCGCAGTTCATTTACGCCATATTTCTTCATGACAGTTCCTCCTCAGACTCATTGCCGCGGTAAACGCGGCCATACAGCTTATGATAGCACAAAACCTTTATTTCAGGCAAATCTTTTTAAAATTCTTCTTGCCGCGTTTCAGGACAAGACCGTTTTCACCGATATCTTCCTTTTTCACCAGATATTTAAAATCTGTGATCTTTTCTCCGTCCAGAGAAACGCCGCCCTGCTGGATGGCTCTTCTGGCCTCGGAGCGGGTGCCGGAGAGTTCCGCCTTCACCAGAAGGGAGATCAGGTCGATGGCATCCTCCTGGAAATCCTCCTCCTCAAGCTCGGTGGAAGGCATATTGCCGGAATCTCCGCCTCCGGTAAAGAAAGCCTTGGCTCCCGCTTCCGCCTTTCTGGCCTCGTCCTCTCCGTGCACCAGACCGGTAAGCTCGTAGGCCAGGATCTCCTTGGCCCGGTTCAGCTGGCTTCCCTCCCACTGATCCATCTCGTTGATCTGCTCTAAGGGCAGGAAGGTCAGGAGTCTCAGACATTTCAGCACATCGGCGTCCGCCACATTTCTCCAGTACTGATAAAATTCATAGGGCGTGGTCTTGTCCGGATCCAGCCACACTGCCCCGGACTGTGTCTTGCCCATCTTTTTGCCCTCGGAATTCAAAAGCAGCGTGATGGTCATAGCGTAGGCGTCTTTATTCAGCTTCCGGCGGATCAGATCCGTGCCGCCCAGCATGTTGCTCCACTGATCATTGCCGCCGAACTGCATGTTGCAGCCGTATCTGCGGTACAGCTCATAGAAATCATAGCTCTGCATGAGCATGTAGTTGAACTCCAGGAAGCTTAAGCCCTTTTCCATGCGCTGTTTGTAGCACTCGGCCCGCAGCATCTGGTTTACGGAGAAGTAGGGGCCGATATCCCGGATGAACTCAATATAATTCAGGTCCCGCAGCCACTCCGCGTTGTTGACCATCATAGCCTTTCCCTCGCCGAATTCGATAAAACGGCTCATCTGTTTTTTAAAGCAGTCACAGTTGTGGCAGATGGTATCCTCGTTCATCATCTGCCGCATATCCGTGCGGCCGGAGGGATCCCCGATCATGCCTGTGCCGCCGCCCAGCAGGGCGATGGGCCGGTTGCCTGCCATCTGCAGACGCTTCATCAGACAGAGAGCCATAAAATGGCCTACATGCAGGCTGTCCGCCGTGGGATCAAAGCCGATGTAAAAGGTAGCCTTTCCCTCGTTGACCAACTCCCGGATCTCCTTCTCGTCCGTCACCTGGGCGATGAGCCCCCGGGCGGTCAGTTCCTCGTAAATCTTCATCTTTTCAACCTCCAGATTCTTTTATGATCTTCTTCGGCGGGGCGCCTCTGCCCTCCGGCTGGGGACATAAAAAAAGCTCCCGCCCTGTTCTAGGACGAAAGCTTGTCTTCTTCCGTGTTACCACCTAAATTCACGGATGCCTCGCGGTCATCCGCCTCATGGAGTACCGTCATACTCCGACAGTGTAACGTCTGTCACCACGCCTGGGCCTACTTGCTCTGGTTCAGCCTGGAGCTCGGGGAGGTATTCACCGCAGTTCCGCAGCTGCCTCGCACCGCCCGGCAGCTCTCTGGACGCTTTCCTACCGCTACTCTTTCCCGTCTTCGCCTTTCTCTAGGAAGCAGTATATCTGCCAGGAACAGGATTGTCAAGGGATTCCGGCCTCCCTCCGCAAATTTTCTTTTATTTCCTCCAGCTCCTCGGATGTAAGGCCGCAGAGCTTCCGGATCTGCGCGTCCGCAAAAGCTTCTTCCAGCATGTTTTGAACAATTTTCTGCCGGGCCCGCAGTTCTCCCCGCCGCTCACCGATCTGCTGTCCTCTTTTTCTGCCTTTCTCTTCTCCCTGCCGCACCAGTTCCTGAATGGCTGTACACATATCCACACGCTCCTTTCTTTTCTCTGCTGTGTCCGCCTGCCGCCTTAAGGCCGGCACATCCAGAAATATTCCGATCAGATCCGCCCTGGATGGCTCCAGACAGCTGTAATGATCCTTTTCTTTTTCCATCAGTTCAGATAGGGCCCCTGCATCCTTCATGACACCCAGCAGTTGAAAAACCTCCCGCAGGCCTGTGCGGAACTTATCCTTGTCCACACTCTGGCTGCTGACCAGGTGGATCCGGTAATCCGGAACCAGCTTCCGCACCCATTCCATGTCGGCCGGAAAATCCAGCATCTCATGAAGACTGCGGGGACCGTCCCATTCCGGCTCCTCCCCGTAATAGAACACCAGAGTGATTACTGGCGGAAGTTTCTCACCCTTCCGGAGTCCGGATAAAAATTCCGCGGATGCCGCCAGCGGTTCCTTCTGGCTGTGCCTTTTCCGTAAAATCCTTACTTCCCTGTCATACCGCAGTGCGTCATACTTCATAATCCGCACCGGCATGGCATAATCGGAAAGTCTCTGTCCCTCCACGTTCAGCAGCACCCGAAGCCGCGTACTGCCCCAAAGCCCTTCTCTGCTTATGTCCCTGATGCCGTACAGGATCTCTCTGGAATTCTTTCCGGAGGGTCCGTACTCTTCCTCCTCCGCAGGGCACAAGGTCTCCGGAGAGACCACCTGTCTTCCTTCAAAAACAGAACCGTTAAAAAGATCTGCAAAAATTTCCGGGGCTTTCAGTGCTTCTCTCACCTCCGCATCGTAAGCCCTGAGACGGATTCTTTTCTCTGCCATGTTGTCCTCCTTTCGCGATCCGGACAGATCGGAAGACCCCGGCGAATCCTCTGTCTCCATCATAGCAGAATTCTTCCGGCATCACAAGCGCTCTCCCGGTATCAGTCACAGATTTAATAAATGGGAATATTCGGCGAACTGCCGCTGAAATGATAAAGGTATTGTACCATCGAAAGGCTGTGAATTTCAAGAGATTCTCAAAAAATTTCTCATGCAAATCTCCCCAAAATAGGCTCAAAAACTTGTCCACAGTTTGCGCCGCATTTGGCTACTGCCGATTCCATTTTATGAATGTGCTGTGCGCAATGCCCAGTTCGCGGGCCGCTCCTCTGGCAGATATTTTTCCCTGGCCTCGTTCTGATCTTTGGACGATACTCTGCAGTATCCATACATTTCCATCGTCTTTCCCTCCCGTTTTTGACGTAATAAAAAAAGATCAGCCATCTGACTGATCTTTCCAGAATTTCAGGAATCCGGCGGAAGCCCCGCCCTAAGCCTCCAGCCCTTCATCTTCCAGCAGATTTTCTCCGTCCGCCGCCGAGGTAGCCAGCCGGTCGCAGCGCTCGTTTAATTCATGGCCGTCGTGGCCCTTTACCCAGATAAAGGTGACTTCGTGGGGCTCCTTGGCCTTCAGCAGCCGTTTCCAGAGATCCACATTTTTCACCGGCTCGTTTTTCCCCCGCTTCCATCCTTTTCTTAACCATGCATCCACCCAGTGCTGGTTAAAGGCGTCCACCAGGTATTTGGAATCGGAATGAAGCCGTACCCGGCAGGGCCGGATCAAAGCCTCCAGGCCGACAATGGCCGCCATAAGTTCCATGCGGTTATTGGTGGTTTTTTTATAGCCCTGAGAAAATTCCCGCTCATGGAGCGTTCCCTTCGGATCCCGGTACTGCAGAACACAGCCGTAGCCTCCCGGCCCGTCGGGGTTTCCTCTGGCCGCCCCGTCTGTATAAATATCCACTAGCATACAGGCTTCCATACTCCTTCTTTTTCAAAATCTTCCGCCGCGGCTCTGGCCTCCTCCACCAGTTTTTTGTCATAACCGATGATCTCCAGCAGAGAGATGGCGTTCCGGCTGACCGCCCGGCCCTCCTGCAGCAGATAATTAAAACAGATCTGGCCTTCCCGGATTTCCTCCTCAAAATGGTAATTCCGGTACAGGTGTTCCAGGATATAGGTCAATTCTACATCGTGGGTGGCGGCAAATACCAGCACATGCTTCTGCCGCAGGGATGCCAGAATTCTTGAGGAGGCAGCGATCCGCTCAATGGTGTTGGTGCCCCGGAGCACCTCGTCGATGACGCAGAGCAGGGGCTCGCCCTTCTGGCTTTCCGCCAGGATCCTCTTCAGGGATTTTATCTCCACGATATAGTAGCTCTCTCCGCTCTGAAGATCATCCCGCAGGGCCATGGAAGTCATGGTCTTTACCATAGTCCCCTGGTACTCCGAGGCCATGCAGGTATCGATGCTCTGGGCCAGGATGGCATTCAGAGCGGCTGTTTTCAGAAAGGTTGATTTTCCGGAAGCGTTGGAGCCGGTCAGGAGCACGCCGCCCCTGGCGTCAATGCTGTTGGCCACCGCCTCCGTGATCAGCGGATGGTAGAGATCCTGAGCGCGGAGGCGGACTTCCCCGCTTCCCGGCAAAAAGGCCGGCTGGCACCACAGGGGCAGATATTCCCGAAAAGAAGCGACCGCAATGGCGGAGTCCAGGATTCCTAAGTTTTCCAGCAGGGCCTCCACCCGATCCATCTGTCCCTCCAGCCGTTTCACCACCCGGTAAAACTGGATAAAGTCCATAAGGAAATAGGAATTTAAATACGTAAGGATGGCCGCCGCCCCCAGATCCACTCCCTTAGAACTCACCAGCATCACGCACTTCCGGCGGAGCCCCTGCAGCGGAGCCGCCGACTTCCGGATGGTTTCACTGTACTGCGCGATCTCCGGGATTTTCGTGCTCCCGATCAGTTCACTGGCCTTTAAGATGCGCAGAATACAGGATAAACAGGAAAGATAGGGTTCGATCTTCTCGCTTTCCCGGTAATGGGTGATCCCGTTGACGCAGAGCATCAGTACCAGCATCAGCACTGCGGCCAGGGGAGAGAAAAAGAACAGTACGATGGCCGCGCCGGCCGCCGCGGCCTGGATCACGTAGCGGGCCACGGAGCGCACCGGCGCCGTTCCCATAGCGTCCAGATAGTCGGAGGCCGAATAGCCCTTCCGCTTTCCGATAAACCGCAGCATCAGCTGCACCTGTTCCCTCTCTTTTTTGTGGGTGCGGAAAAATTCGATCAGCCGGTTCCTCTCCTGCAGGATGCTCTCGTCAAATTCCGGCAGCCGCAGCATGGAATACAGATAATCCTCCCCGCAGGAGGAAACCGTGCCGTTCATCTGCAGGAATACCTCATCCAGATCCAGATCGTTCCAGGTGATGTCGTCAATTTTAAAACGGCCGGACTCCCGACGCTTTGTATAATGGGATATGCTCTCCAGTTCTTCGCTGGTCCATTCTCCGGAGGGAGGGTTTCCCCATTCCCTCCGGATCTTATTTAAGAAAAAATGCTTCTGCTGCCCGTTCTCCTTGACCGCGATGACCACAAAGGCCAGCACAAGGATCCCGACAAATACAATTCCCGCGATATTTTCCGGTGTCATAGTCTCTCCGTTTTATGCTCTGTTTTTCAGATAATCTTCAAAGGCCTTCAAAGTTTCCTCGATATTTTCATCCGTATGAGCGTCTGAAAGGAACATGGCCTCAAACTGGGAGGGAGCCAGATGAATGCCGTGCTCCAGCATCCAGCGGAAATATCCGGCAAATTCCTTCGTATCGGAGCCTTTTGCATCCTCATAATTTCTCACCCGGCGCTCTGTAAAGAACACACAGCCCAGTGACGCCGTGTGATTGACTGTGCAGGGCGCGTCATATTCCCGCACCAGCCGGTCCATGGTGCCGTAAAGCTTTTTCCCCTTCTTCTCCAGTTCCGTATAATATTCCGGGTGATCCCAGAGCAGCTGCAGCTGGGCAAGGCCTGCGGCCATAGCCACAGGGTTGCCGCTTAAGGTTCCCGCCTGGTAGACAGGTCCCAGAGGCGCAACCATCTCCATGATCTCTTTACGTCCGCCGTAAGCTCCCACGGGCATGCCTCCGCCGATGATCTTTCCGTATGTTACCAGATCCGGCGTCACCGCGTACTTTTCCGCCGCGCCGCCGAAGGCCAGACGGAAGCCGGTGATCACCTCGTCAAAGATCAGCAGGGCATTTTCCCGGTCGCAGAGTTTCCGCAGGCCCGGAAGAAAATCATCCTCTGGCAGGACCACACCCATATTGGCCGCCACCGGCTCCACGATCACCGCCGCGATCTCTCCGGGATTGGCCTCAAAAAGCTTTTCCACGCTGGTCAGATTGTTGTACTCGGCCGTGAGGGTATCTCTCGTGCAGCCCTCCGGCACGCCGGCGCTTCCCGGGATCCCGGCAGTCATCAGGCCGGAGCCGGCGTCCACCAGCAGGCAGTCGCTGTGGCCGTGGTAGCAGCCGGAGAATTTGATGATCTTATTTTTCCCCGTAAATCCCCTGGCAGCCCGGATGGCGCTCATCACCGCCTCCGTGCCGGAATTCACCATGCGGATCATCTGGACGTGGGGAATGTGCCGGCAGATAAACTCCGCCATATCCACCTCGATCTCTGTGGGCGCTCCGAAGCTTAAGCCGTCCTCACAGGCGCGCACCACTTTTTTCAGGATTTCCTGGCGGTTGTGGCCCAGGATCATGGGCCCCCAGGAACAGATATAGTCAATATATTTGTTCCCCTCCACATCAAAAATATAAGAACCGGTGGCTCCCTGGATAAACCGGGGCGTCATGCCCACATTCCGGTAAGCCCGCACCGGGGAATTTACGCCCCCGGGAATGTATTTTTCCGCTCTTGCCATCAATTCCTCTGATCTTCCCATTGCTGTCTCTCCTTTCCCGTTCTCAGCCGATCCTTCCCTCATCCATAAATCTGGCCAGTTCTTCCGCGTAATATGTCAGATAGATCTGGGCTCCGGCCCGGAAGACCGAGGCGGCCATCTCGCAGACGATCCGGTCCTCATCGATCCACCCCTTCTGGGCCGCGGCCTTTACCATCGCATACTCGCCGCTGACGCTGTAGGCGGCCACCGGCACATCCACCATGTCGTGAACTTTCGTCACCATATCCAGGAAGGACATAGCCGGCTTGACCATGACAATGTCCGCTCCCTCTTCCACATCCAGCAGGGCCTCCTTGATGCCCTCCCGGCTGTTGTGGAAATCCATCTGGTACGTCTTTCTGTCCCCGAAGGAAGGAGCGGAATCCGCCGCCTCCCGGAAGGGGCCGTAGAAGGCGGAGGCGTATTTTACCGCGTAGGACATGATCGGGGTGCCTGTATACCCCGCCTCATCCAGCGTCTCCCGGATAGCCAGGACCCGGCCGTCCATCATATCCGAGGGCGCCACCATATCCGCCCCGGCCTGCACATGGGAGAGAGCTGTTTTGGACAGCAGCTCCAGGGTTTTGTCATTGTCCACGTCCCGTCCGCAGAGAACGCCGCAGTGGCCGTGGGAGGTATACTCGCACATGCAGACATCCGTCACATAGTACAGGTCCGGCACCTCGGCCTTGGCTTTTCGCAGAGCTTTCTGGACAATGCCGTCCTGGGCGTAGGCTCCGGAGCCCACCTCATCCTTGTGATCCGGGATCCCAAACAGCATCACGCTGCCCACGCCGGCATCTGCCAGCTCCGAAAGCTTCTCCGGCAGGATATCCAGAGTATAGCGGTACTGTCCCGGCATGGAGGGGATCTCTTCTTTTTTCCCGCTGCCCTCCATCACAAAGAGAGGGTAGATCAGAGAGGATTTATCCATCCTGGTCTCTCTCACCATTTTTCTGATCATTTCGTTTCCGCGCAGCCGGCGCGGTCTCATTCTCATGTCCATTTTTTCGCTCTCCTTTGATTTCTGATATGCCCTGGGGCGGCCGGCCAAAGCCGGTACCGCCCCTTATTCATTCTCCTTTAGTTTTATCACCAGCTCTACCACGCTGTCAATGGCGGCCTTGTCCGCCATATACGTTTTCATTCCCACAGCGTCGGCGGCAGCCTTTGTCTGCTTCCCGATGCAGGCGGCAGTCACCCGGCTGTAGTCCAGGCCCGGAGTGGCTTCCACAAAGCCCTTCACCGTGGAGGCGCTGGTAAACACGGCGCAGTCCACGCCGCCGGGGCCGAACAGATCGGCTTCCCGGATGTAATCCTGCTTCTCGCTGAAGGTCTCGTAGGTGGGGATGTCATCCACCGCGGTGCCGGACAGACGCTCCAGGATCTCCTGGCTTCCGGCCTTGGCTCTCGGCAGCAGGATGCGGTCCTGCTCCCCGCAGACCTCCGCCAGAGCTGCTCCCAGGGAAGCCCCGTCATACACCTCCGGCATCAGATCCACCGTCAGCCCTCTCTCCCCCAGGGCTTTTTTCGTGCCGCCGCCGATAGCCGCGATCTTCAGTCCCGCCAGCTTCCGGATATCAGTTCCGGATTCGATCAGATCTTCCATAAATATTCGGACACCTGTGGGGCTGGTGAAGGCGATCCAGGTATACCGCTCCAGATGGCCAAGCGCCTCCGCCATGGCCCCGTTGTTCTCGATCCGCCGGGTCGTGATGGCCGGCAGTTCCAGCACCTCCGCCCCCTGCCGTCTGAGTTTCTCCGACATGGTGGAAATCAGTTCCTTCGGCCTGGTGACCAGCACCTTGTAGCCGAACAGAGGCAGTTTCTCATACCAGGCAAATTTCTCCGCCAGGGTGCAGACCCGGCCCACCACGATGATGGCCGGCGTTTCAATTCCCCGGCGTCTGACCTCCTCCGGCAGGGTGGACACGGTAGCCACGATCCGTTTCTGCCTGGCCGTCGTTCCCTTCTGCAGGATTGCCGCCGGCATATCCGGATCCATGCCGGCTTCCAGCAGGTGGCTGCAGATATCCGGCAGGGCCGTCACCCCCATGAGAAAGACCAGCGTGCCCTTCGTGCGCACCAGCGCCTCGAAATCAATGTCGTAGGCCTTTCCCGCCCGCTTGTGTCCCGTAATAATGTGCAGGGAGGAGGTAAAGTCCCGGTGCGTCACCGGGATCCCATTGTAGGCCGGAACCGCCAGAGGGGAGGTGACGCCGGGAACCACCTCATAGGGGATCCCGTTCTCTGTCAGAAGTTCCAGTTCCTCGCCGCCTCTGCCGAAGAGGAAGGGATCGCCGCCCTTCAGGCGCACCACCCTGTATCCCTTCTGCGCTTCCGTCAGGAGCACCCGGTTGATCTCCTCCTGAGGCATGGTGTGGTGGCTGGCCCGCTTGCCCACATCGATGGTCTTTGCCCCCTCCGGGATCATCGATAAAACACCGGCTCCCACCAGGCTGTCGTACACGACAACCTCCGCCGCCTTCAGCACTTCATATCCTTTTCTGGTAAAGAGCCCCGCATCCCCGGGTCCTGCTCCCACCAGCCATACCTTTCCTGTACTCACGCCTTCTCTTCTCCTTTCTGTCCGCCTGACGCCGCCTCCTTCAGTTCCCTGGCCAGGGCCTCTCCCAGAGCCTCTGCCCTATCTCTGCTTCCTTTTTTCCGTCCTCGAAGATACCTGCCTGTCTCCTCATCGTAATAGAGTCCCAGAAGAGTCATCTCCTCCCCTTCCAGCAGGGCATGGGCCGCGATCGGCGAAGAACAGCCTCCGTCCAGGAACCGGACGAACGCTCTCTCCGCCTGTCCGGCCGCCTCGGCGTCCCTGTCCCTAAAGCCCTCCAGCAGCGAATAATCTTCTCCCGCCCGGCCCTGAAGGGCCAGGATTCCCTGTCCCGCCGCCGGGATGATCTCTTCCACCGAAAAAACGCGGCTGATCCTGTGTTCCAGGCCCATGCGCTTTACGCCGGCGGCCGCCAGCACAATGGCTCCGAAACCGCCCTCGTCCAGCTTCCGAAGCCGGGTCTGCAGGTTCCCCCGGATGCTCTCAAACCTGGCTTCCGGAAACAGCTCCTGAAGCTGGAGGCTGCGGCGCAGGGAAGAGGTGCCGATGGGCTTTGAAAAATCGATCTCCTTTGCGCCCTCCGGCAGGATCAGCACATCTCTGGGATCTTCTCTCCGGGAACAGCCCACCAGGGGAAGCTTGGGAGAGAGTTCCATAGGCAGATCTTTCATACTGTGGACGGACAGATCGCTCTGTCCCGCCAGCAGAGCCTTATCCAGTTCCTTGACAAAAAGGCCCTTGCCGCCGATCTGGTCCAGCCGCCGGTCCAGGATCTTATCCCCGGTGGTCTTCATGGTCAGAAGCTCCGTCTTAAGCTCCGGGAAGTTTTCCTGCAGGTAGGCCATGACCATCCGGCTCTGCACCACAGCCAGAGCGCTCTCCCTGCTTCCTATGACAAATTTTTTCTTACTCATGGTCTTCCTCCTCCAGCAGCTTTTCTATCTTTTCCCGGATCTGCCGGGCCTTCCTGTGATCCGTCCCTCCGGCGGTGACCCCCACCACCACAGAACCGCGGCTCGCCACTCCCGGAAAATAAAAATCACATTTGCGGCGGTCGCTGCAGACATTCACCTGGATTCCCAGGCATTTGCAGACGCTGTAGATCTCGCTGTTCACCTTCGGGTCATCGGTGCAGGCCAGCACCATGTCCGCGTACCGCAGGCTGTCCTTGGTATATTTCTCCTGCTTCCATACCAGGCTTCCTTCCGCCGCCAATTCCCGGATCATCTCCGAGGCCTCGGGGGCTACGACCGTCAGATGACTGCAGAAAGGCAGCAGCGTCCGGATCCTCCGGGAGGCGATGGTCCCGCCTCCCACCACCACGATCTCTTTTTCTTCTATATTCACAAACAAGGGAAAATATTTACGGTTCCGGCTCATACAGCTTCTCCAGTCCGGCGACACATTCCAGGAACGAATCCCGCTCCAGCGTATCCCTGAGTCCATACATCATCTTTCCCACAACTTTTCCCGCCGCCGTATCGATATTTTTAAGGAGCTTTGTCCGCTCCTCCTCCTCCATGGGAAGCTTGCGGATGATCTTGCGGATCCGCAGATTCAGATCCGTCACGGCGTCCTGCTGGATCTCCTGGATCCGGGGGATCAGATCCCGGCCGGAGAGCCACTGGTAAAACTCGTCCATCTCTTCTTTGAGGATATACTCCGCCTGCTCATAAGCCGCCGCGTTGGTGTGGTCCGATTCGCTCCGGAAATCATCGATATCGTAGAGGCTCACCAGTTCCAGTTCTCCGATGGCCGGCTCGATATCCCTGGGCACTGCCAGATCGATGAGACAGATCGGATGATCGAGAGAGCACTCCCGCACCAGATCCAGCCGCAGGGTATAATTGGGGCTTGCCGTGGCGCTGACCACCAGATCACACTTGGGAAACAGTTCCATCCGCTCTCCGTAGTCAATGCGCTTACAGCCCAGGGGGATTTTCACCACGCCGCTTCGGTACTGGCGGACTGTCACCGTGACATCGGCGCCCTGGCTGGCCAGAGTCAGGGCCGCCAGGCGTCCCATCTCCCCGTTGCCGATGACCATGCACCGCCTGCCCTTCAGGTCAAATCCCCGGTTCTTCAGCATCGCCACCGCCCGGTCCATGGCCGTCTCGCTGGCCCGGCTAAAGACCACGTCTGTTTTCACCCGCTTGGCCGCCGTCACGGCTTTCCGGAACAAAACCTCCAGAACGCCGTCCGTCATATAATACTCCCGGGCCAGGGCCAGGGCGTCCCCCACCTGGGTCAGGATCTGGTCCTCCGCCAGGATCATGGATTTCAGACCGCAGGCCAGGTGGAACAGATGGTCCACCGCCTCCTCGCCCTGCCGCTTTACAAAATACTCTCCGAACTCTGTGGGATCTACCTCCTTGATCCGGCACAGCTCCTCCAGCAGGGAACCGTCCCACTCCTCCGGGACGCTGACCCAGAGCTCCATGCGGTTGCAGGTGGACAAAATGATGCACCCCTCCACCCCACAGCCCTTTTTCAGGGATTCCATCGCGGCCGCCGCGTTTTTCTTTGTAAAAGAAAAGATGGCTCTGACATCCACCGGCGCCCGGCTGTGATCGATCCCCAGCATTTTTATACTCATCTGCCTGTACCTCCACCGTTTCTGGTGATTTTTCCGCTCCCGGACAACCCTCCGGGGCTTTTTATAGAAAAAGAAAAGCCTGCTGGAAAAGCAGGCATGTATACAGCGGGATCCACTCCCTCTGAACAAGATAGCAGCTTTCCATGGAAACTTTCTATCTTCTCTCTCCAGAAGCAGGTTCCTGACTCACAAAAATAATCTGCTCACAGTGACCGGATCGCTCAGGATTTGCACCTGATTCCCTTTTCACCCCGAAGGGACTCCTGAAGATTCTTTTTTTCTCCTGTCCGCGGATGCCGAAGCTTCCGGGCAGCCTTTATTATAGTGGAATAGAAATGTGAAGTCAAGTGCGGTCTGCCTTGACAATCCGGCCCCCAGCGTCTATACTGGTAAAGAAATTAAATCTGCAATGAGGTGTCTGTGTTCCTTCCACAGAAGAATAGGGAAGCCGGGTGAGAGGCCCGCACGGTCACGCCGCTGTAATTGCCGAATTTTCTCCCGATAGGTCACTGGGAAACCGGGAAGACGGAAGAAAATAATGACGCATGAGTCAGAAGACCTGCCCATTGCAACGAATATGCCATTGTTACGTGGTTTGACAAGGCGTAAGGCAGTTTTTTGCTGCCATGGCCCGTCCAAATCTCTAAATTAATGGACGCGGTCATTTTTTTTGCGCGGATCACCAGCGCGGCCGGCCGGAAGGAGGCCGGAGAAGGAAAGGAGTGTTTTATGCAAATGAGTAACCTGAAAAAAAGCCAAAAGAAACTGGTAGCCGTCGCTGCCGGCCTGGCACTTGGCCTGGGGATCATTCCCGCAGCCGGCGCCATGCACATCATGGAAGGCTATCTTCCGCCTGTTTTCTGCGTTGTCTGGGGAGTGATCTGCCTTCCCTTTCTGCTGGCAGGCTTCTTCAAGCTCAGAAATACGGTAAAACAGAACCGCAGAGCGCTGACCCTGATCGCCATTTCCGGGGCGTTTATCTTTGTGATCTCGTCCCTGAAAATTCCGTCCGTGACAGGCAGCTGTTCCCACATGACCGGAACCGGCCTGGGCGCCATCCTCTTCGGGCCTCTGGCCGTCAGCGTCCTGGGCATCATCGTCCTTCTGTTCCAGGCCCTGCTTCTGGCCCACGGAGGGATCACCACGCTGGGCGCCAACTGCTTTTCCATGGCGATTGCCGGGCCGCTGGTGTCTTTTCTCCTGTACAAGGTGCTGAAAAAATGCAGTGTAAATAAAAAAGTAAATATTTTTATCGCCGCGGCAGTGGGCGACCTCTTTACCTACTGTGTCACCTCCCTGCAGCTGGCTCTGGCTCATCCCTCAGAGGTGGGCGGCGTGGGAGCCTCCTTCGGAAAATTCCTGGCGGTCTTCGCCCCCACTCAGATCCCCCTGGCAGTGATCGAGGGAATCCTTACTGTGGTGATCATCATCGCCCTGGAATCTTTCGCCGCCAAAGAACTGAAATCCATCGGATTTGTAAAGGAGGGAGCAAGATGAGCAAAAATAAAAAACTGGTTATCATTCTTCTGATCGTTGCGGCTCTGATCGCCGTGATTCCGTTTTTTGCCCTTCGGGGCGCCGCCTTCGGCGGCTCCGACGATGCCGGAAGCCAGGTCGTGGAGGAAATCTCCCCGGAGTATGAATCCTGGGCTACGCCCGTGCTGGAAAACGCCATCGGCGGAGAGCTGCCCGGTGAAATCGAAAGTCTGCTCTTCTGTGTGCAGACCGGCATCGGCGTGGGCGTCATCGCCTTCTTTATCGGCCGTTTCTACGAAAGAAAAAAACTGGGAAAAGCCAACGAGGAACTTTAAAAATTTTAAACTGAGGAAGTAACGATATGCTGTTGATCGACAAGCTCTGCTATCAGTCCAATTTAAGATATGTAAACGCCGGCGAAAAATTTCTCTACGCCGTCCTGACCCTGTGCATGTGCATCGTAAGCCGCTCGGTCCTTCTGGCTGTGGTAGTGCTGGCGGTCAACAGCTATCTGATCGTAGGCCGGGGAGGGATCCCCCTGTTCCGCTACCGGAATCTGATGCTGGTGCCCCTGGTATTTCTTCTTTTGTCTACCCTGGCCATCATCCTCAACTTCTCAAAAACACCCCTGGATGCCTTTGCCATTCCTGTGGGAAATCTGTATATCACCAGCAGCTTCCGCTCCCTGTACCAGGGGCTGCAGCTGATCCTTACCGCCATGGCCAGCGTCTCCTGCCTGTATTTTCTGGCTCTGAACACACCGATGACCGATATTCTCAATGAACTGCGGAAGCTTAAGATTCCGGGGCTGATCCTGGAACTGATGCTTTTGATCTACCGGTTTATCTTTGTTCTGCTGGAGATCGCCTCCCGCATCCTCACCGCTCAGAAATCCAGACTGGGAAACAGAGACTTAAAAACCTCCGTCAAGTCCTTCGGCTCGATGGTTTCCGTGCTGTTTATCCGGTCCTTAAAAAAATCCGGCGCTCTCTACGACGCCATGGAGTCCCGCTGCTACGACGGCACGATCCGGGTGCTGACGGAAAATTATCCTCCGAAAAAAGCGGAGATCCTTTTGATCTTTGTTTTTGAAATATTTTTATTATTACTGACGATATGGAGTAAACTGCGATGAACGACGTGATTATCAAGGCCGACAGCCTGTATTTTTCCTATGATGATGAGAAAAGCCATTCTCTCAACGGCCTTTCCCTGGAGATCGGCCGCGGAAAAAAGATTGCCTTTATGGGAGCCAACGGATCCGGAAAATCCACCTTTTTTCTCTGCTGCAACGGGATCCACCGCCCTTCCTCCGGCACCCTGTACTTTGACGGACAGCCGGTGGACTATTCCAGAGAAGGGCTGCTGAAGCTCCGCCAGCGGGTGGGGATCGTCTTCCAGGATCCTGACAACCAGCTGTTTTCCGCCAGTGTTTACCAGGAAATTTCTTTCGGAGTACTGAACCTGGGGAAATCCGAGGAGGAGGCAAAAAAAGAGGTAGAGAACGTCATTGAAAAGATGGGGATCACTCCCTTCCGGGACCGCCCCACCCATGCTCTCTCCGGCGGCCAGAAAAAGCAGGTGTCCATCGCGGATATCCTGGTCATGCATCCGGACGTGATCATCCTGGATGAGCCTGCCGCCGCCCTGGATCCAAAGCATACCGCACTGGTCAACGAGGCGGTAAACCAGATGACCGCGGACGGCATTACGGTGATGATGTCCACCCACGATGTGAATTTTGCCTTTGAGTGGGCCGATGAAATCGTCCTCCTGGATCAGGGACAGGTGCTGATGCACGGAAATCCCGTGGAAGTCTTTTCCAACCAGACCGCCCTCTCCCGGGCTAATCTGGAGCAGCCTGCCGTTCTGCAGCTGTTTGACAGTCTCTGCAAAAAGGGGATCCTGAAAAATACGCTGCCGGTTCCAAAGACCTTAAAGGAGCTGGAACAGTACATCGCCTCCGTCACCATCGACCGCTCTGTCCAGGGATACCGGGAATTTTCCCGGACAAAAAAAGCCATCCTGGTGGTAAGCTTCGGCACCTCCTTTGAGGAAACCCGAAAGGTCACCATCGACGCCATCGAGCAGGAGATCGCGGACGCCTATCCGGACTGCACCGTCTACCGGGCCTGGACCAGCAAAATGATCCTCCGCAAGCTTCAAAAAAGGGACGGCATCCACTACGACAACGTCACCGAGGCCTTTGCCCGCATGCGGGAGGACGGCATCACCGATGTGCTGGTACAGCCCACCCATGTCATCAACGGGATCGAAAACGATCTGATGACCCAGGATGCCCTGGCCTACAAAAAGGATTTTCACTCTATTCTCTTCGGCGATCCGCTGCTGACCACCGTGGAGGACAATGATTATGTGATCCAGGCCATCCGGGATGAATTTCCCGGCCTGGGGCAGGATGAGGTGCTGGTGCTCATGGGCCACGGCACAACCCACTACTCCAATTCCATCTACGCGGCTCTGGACTACACCTTTAAGGACAAGGGCTGTCCCAACATTTTCCTGGGTACGGTGGAAGCCTACCCCAGCATGCAGTCCCTGCTGCATATGGTAGAAAACTATCACCCGAAGCGGGTGATCCTGGCTCCCTTTATGATCGTGGCCGGAGACCACGCGAAAAATGACATGGCCGGGGACGATCCGGAATCCTGGCGCTGCCAGTTTGAGGCCGCGGGCTTCCCTGTGTCCTGCGTGCTGAAGGGCCTGGGAGAATATCCCAGTATCCGGAAACTGTTCGTGGATCATGTGCGGGCCGCCTTTGACAAAGCCGGCGCCGCTAACCCCTGACAAAAAACCGCCCGGGACTCTTTCTATGCTCTGTTTTTTTCGGAGCCGGAAGATTTCCGGGCTTTTTTTTGCTTCCGGCGCTTTTGTTCTCCGGCCTCATAATCCTTCAGGCAGGCAAACGCCTGTCCGGACATGGGCCATAAGGCCAGGACGTTAAAGACAGTCATCAGGCCGACCCCCACATCTCCCAGATCCCAGACCGTGGTGTAGGCGGTCAGTCCGCCGATAAACAGCATGGACAGAGCCAGAAGCTTATACAGTGTCTGGGGCAGCCACCGGTCGCCGAAAAGATAGGCCACATTGGAACGGGCGTAAAACAGCACGCCGATAAAGGTGGAAAAACTGAAAAGGAACAGGATGACCGCGATAAAGACCACTCCGAATTCTCCCATATGGTATTTCATGGCGCACTGGAGCAGATCCATGCCGCTGAGGCCGGCTGTCAGATTTTCCGGCGTTATGAGCATGATCAGAGCCGTGCAGCTGCAGATGACCACAGTGTCGATCAGAACGCCCAGGGCCTGCACCAGCCCCACCTTGGCCGGATGATCCGCCCTGGCGGCCGCCGCGGCGCAGGGAGCGGAACCGGAGCCTGCTTCGTTGGAAAACAGCCCCCTCTTCACCCCGTTCATCAGCACTGCCCCGAAACCGCCGGCCACCGCCTGGCGCAGGCCGAAGGCCTCTGAAAAAATCCGGCCGAACACGCCCGGAAGCTGCCGGAAATTCACTGCGATCAGCACAACCGTGATCCCCAGGTACAGCACCGCCATCACAGGCACCATAAAGTCCAGCACCCGGACTGTGGCATTTTTCCGGAGTACGATCAGGGCCGCGGCGGCTACCAGGATCACCGTGGTATATACCGGCGGAATCTGAAAAGCATTTTGAAAAGCCGAGGTAACGGAATTGCTGACCACCTGGCTGATCCCGCACCAGCAGATCAGGCCGGAGACCGCGAAGAGCACGGACAGAACCACCTTCTTCCGCCGTCTGCCTCCCTTAAGTGTTTCTATAAAATGATGGATATAGTAGGCCGGCCCGCCCCGGTAGCCCCCGTACAGGGGGTCTTTTTCTTTATATTTCTGTGCCAGGACCGCCTCCACAAATGCGGTGGAAGCGCCGATCAGGGCCGTCACCCACATCCAGAACACTGCTCCCGCTCCTCCCAGCGAGACAGCGGCCACCACGCCCACCAGGTTTCCCATTCCTACCCTGGTAGCCGTGGATACGATCAGCGTCTGCACCACTGTCAGAGCGCTGTTTTTTTCACCTTTTTTTCCGAACAGAGCCCGGATCATCTGGGGAAACAGCCGGACCGGCAGAAATCTGGTCCGGATTGAAAAATAAATGCCTGTGGGGATCAGGATCAGCACCAGGAGCGACAGATGCAGATTCCCTCCTCCCGGAAGCGGAACCGCTATCCAGTCTCCCCACAAAAACTGATAGATTGCTGAAATGATCTTTTCCATATTCTCTCCCCTCTCTTCTTGCGAAGCTACAGAGGGTAGTATATACTGGTTCTGTAAATTTGTAAAATTAATCCTGTCAATTATCAGCATTAAAAATTTTAATGGAGGTTCTATGGAGATCAAAAATCTGGAAAGCTTTATTCAGGCGGCAGAGCTGGGCAGCTTTACAAAAGCGGCGGAGAAACTGGGTTATACCCAGTCATCGATTTCTCTTAGGATCAAGCAGCTGGAGGAAGAACTCGGCACTCAGCTGTTTGAGCGGATCAACCACACAGTCAAGCTGACTTCCAGCGGCTATGAAATGCTGGAACTGGCTCACCGGATCATCCGGACCGCCCAGGAAATGAAAAAGAAAGCGGCCCAGCCGGAGCTTCTGAAAGGCCACATCCGCATCGCCGCGGCGGAATCCATTTCCCTTTCTCTCTTTCAGCGGGGATTTGATCAATTCCGCCGGGATTTTCCCCATATTTCTTTTACAGTAACCACTGCCAGCACAGAGGAAATGTTCCGGATGCTGAACCAGAACGAGGCGGACCTGGTCTACACTCTGGACCGGCATATCTATGACCAGGCCTATGTCATTGCCGCCGAGGAACCGGTGGCCTGCCATTTTACCGCCGCCGCCGGCCATCCCTTTAGTCTCCGGCAGGACCTTACACTGGAAGAGTTGATCCTGGAACCCTTTATCCTTACTGAAAAGGGCATGAGCTACCGGAAGCTTCTGGACGAGTTTCTGGCCAGCCGCTCCCTAAGCCTGGAACCCTTTTTGGAGCTGGGGCACACCGGCATGATCTGCCGCCTGCTGGAAAAAGGCCTGGGAATCTCCTATCTCCCGGATTACGCAACAGAACAAAGCGTCCGGGAGGGAAGGCTGGTCCGCCTCCGCATCCCGGACGTTTCGATTCATGTATGGAAACAGCTTCTGTATCACAGAAATAAATGGATCTCCCGGGAATTGAAAACGGTTATAAACTATTTTCAATCCCAGAGCGGGCTCTGAAGGATTTCCATGGCTTTGTATATTTTCAGGTTTTCCACAGCATCTGGTTATCCCGGATCACCGCCTCCGCCTGGCCCCGGCTCTGAAGCCAGGTCAGGTAGGAGCGCAGCGTGCTGCCGATGAGGACGTACTGCTGATGGGTCATCTGCAGATGGTAATCCTCAAAAATCCGGCAGAGGATCTCCTCAAAATTTTGGGGTTCCCGGCAGATTTTCCGGATCTCTTCCCCGATTTCCAGCACCTTCCTGCGGTTGATCTCCGCCAGGGGACGGATGTCCGCCGCCGGCTCCGCGTGGGAGGGCACAAAGAGGGAAGCTTCCATGTCCGGCACCTTCTCCAGGGTCTCCAGATAGGCCTGCACGTCATACAGGAAAGAAATTCCGTATTTTTCCAGGGTCTCCCGGCTGCTTACGCAGTCGGCGATAAAAAATGTTCCGTCGGGAAGCCGGTATCCCACCATGTCAAAGGAATGGCCCGGCAGCGGGACTGCCTCCACTTCCTCCGGAAATTCTTCGTCAGAGAAACCGGCGGTCCGGCTTTCTGAAGCCATGAGAAATTTGTGCCGCAGTTCCTTTCCCGGGCAGCCTCCGTACAGAAAGGCCGGTTCCAGAACCGGATGTTCGGTGAAGGCCGCCTCGATCCCTTCCGCGAAAATTTTGCACCCGTACTGCTGCTGGAGGTACTTGTTTCCTCCGATATGATCCGCGTGGGAATGGGTGTTCAGGATTCCCTTCAGGTTCCATCCCTGCTGATCCAGGATCTTCCTCACCCGCCGGCCGGCATCCTTATCGCTGCCGCTGTCGATCAGGTATACATCCCTTTCATTTCTCTGGTAAATTCCGATTTTTGCCGGACACTGGACATACCAGCTTCTTTCCCCGGCCTGTATCAATTCATACATGCTCCGCGCCCCCTTCTTTCGTTCTGTTTCTTATTATAGTCTGCCGGGGCGCTGAAACTCAACTTTATTTTTTATCCAGCCCGCTGACAATCCGGTAATAAGACCGGGAGGTGGCCAGATATACGGCCACATAAAATACTGTAAAGACCAGGAAACAGCCGATATTGACCGTCAGGAACAGACGGATATCCGTAATCCCGAAAAGCAGCAGCAGCTTCTGCACCATGGGAAAGGCAAAGGCCGTATGGATGCCGGCAGCGATCAGAGGCATAAAAAACACCGTCAGCACCTGGGAATTGATACTCTTCTTGATCTCCTGCCCGGTCATGCCCACCTTCTGCAGGATCGTAAACCGCGCCTGGTCTTCATAGCCCTCGGTGATCTGCTTGTAGTAAACGATCAGCACCGTGCCCAGAATAAACACCAGTCCCAGAATGGACCCCAGGAAGAAAATGCCTCCGTACATCGCGTAGAAATCCGCCCGGTTTTCCGCCACACAGTCTGTCAGCACCGCCGGGAACTCTGAATCCGCAGCAACAAGATTTTCGATCCGCTGCTCCAGATCCTTCTCCACCCGCATCTGCACTTCGTCACCGCCTGCGATGTCTACTCCGTAGTAGTTATGCTGCGCGTTTACAGGGGAATACGTATCTTCCCCGTATTTTTCCGCCAGCCTCGCATACAGGTCTATGACGTTCTGAAAATCAGAGTCCTCCAGAAACAGATAAATGGAGGGAATGACCTGCTGGGAATCGATGCCGTTCTGCACAAAGCCCTGGACCTGCTTTTTGATCTTCCAGGTCTCTTCCTTGTCCAGGGAAATCGTTTTGCTGTCAAAGCTGCCGTTTTTTGTCACATAGATCAGGGCCTCTCCGCTCTTCAGGGTCTCCTCCTTTCCCATCAGCCGATTATAGTCTTCTATGGGAACCACGAAAAGCTCTCTCATGTCCGTGGCCGCCGCCAGGGAATTGATCTGCTCCGGATCAAAACAGATCTCGCCCTCCTTCTGCATTACCATAGAGGTCACATAGCGGTAGTGCAGCACATGTTCCCCGGAAGCTCCCTGGCTTTCCAGGGCCTGGTCCACCGCCCGGATCACCTGTTCCTCCGCCTGATCATCCAGAGAAAAGGTCTCCACCACCAGATCCCTGGGATACATATTCCGCAGGCTGTTCTCCGCCCCCACATACAGACACATGGTAGCCGACACCATGACCAGCACCATGGTGGACAGGATACAGATGGAAGCCAGGCCGGCTCCGTTCTTTTTCATCCGGTAAGCCATAGAGGACACGGAAACAAAATGATTGGGTTTATAATAGTAACTTTTCTTTTTCTGCAGGATTTTTAAAAATGCCACGGAGCCCGAGATAAACACCAGGTAGGTGCCCACGATCACCAGGGCCACCGCCCCGAAAAAGATCACGAAAGCTACCATGGGGTCTTCGATGGTCAGCGTCAGATAGTAGGCAAAGCCCAGCATCAGCACGCCCAGCACAGCCGTGACCCAGTTGGCTTTGGGCGGCTTCTCTCCCACCCGGTCGCTTTCCAGCAGTTCCCTGGGATTGGAAAAGCGGATCTGGCGCAGGCCGTTCAGGAGGATCAGGAAAAAGATGATCCCGAACAGGACAAGCGTTGTCAGCACGGCTCCCCCATCTACCAGGAAATGAAAGCCTGCCGCCCCTGCCAGAAGATTGGAGAGGATCAGCTCCCCCACTTTGGACAGCAGGATCCCGGCAAAGAGCCCGGCTGCCAGAGAGATCCCGGCGATCACCAGACATTCCCAGAAAAGGACCCGGGCCAGATTCCGCTTGTTCATTCCCAGGATATTATAAAGCCCGAACTCCTTTTTCCTCCTGCGGATCAGAAAAGAGTTGGTGTAAAACAGAAAGATCACAGAAAAGATGCCGGTGATCCCGCTTCCCAAGGAAAGCATGATCTGCAGGGAATCCCCGCCGCGTATCGAACTCAGATAGGGATCTCTGGACAGGAAATAGATGATATAGAACATCATCACCATGCCCGCGCAGGTCAGGATATAGGGGAAATACATTTTTCGGTTTTTGGAAATGCCTGTCAGGGCCAGTTTCAGATAAAATCCTTTTTTCATGACAGATCACCGCCTGCCGCCAGCACCGTCAGGGTGTCGGAAATTTTCTGGAAGAACTGCCGGTCCGTCCGGCTGCCCCGGTAAATCTGATGGAAGACTTCCCCGTCCCGGATGAAAAGCACCCGCCCCGCGTGGCTGGCGGCCTTTACAGAATGGGTGACCATGAGAATGGTCTGGCCCTCCCGGTTGATCTCTGAGAATAGTTCCAGCAGTTCGTCCGTGGACTTGGAATCCAGGGCGCCCGTGGGCTCATCCGCCAGGATCAGCTTCGGCCTGGTGATCAGGGCTCTGGCTACTGCCGCTCTCTGCCGCTGTCCGCCGGAAACCTCATAGGGGTATTTGTCCAGTTTCTCCTCGATCCCCAGCTTCCCTGCGATGGGCAAAAGCCGCTGCTCCATTTCCCGGTAAGGTTTTCCGGCCAGCACCAGGGGCAGAAAAATATTGTCCCTCAGGGAAAAGGTATCCAGCAGGTTAAACTCCTGAAAGACAAATCCCAGATGCTCCCGGCGGAACAGGGCGGCGTCCGCGTCCCGGATCCGCCCTAGATCCTGTCCCTCCAGAAGCACCGTTCCGCCCGTGGGCTTATCTAAGGCCGCCAGAATGTTCAGCAGGGTAGTCTTTCCCGATCCGGACTCTCCCATGATCGCCACATATTCTCCTGGCTCCACGCTGAAATTTACATTATGCAGAGCCTCCACCTGGCTTCCGCCGAACCGGGATGTATAGATTTTCTTTAAATTTTTCACCTCTAAGATTGGCAATTTTCGTCCCTCCATTCACGCTGTAGCTGCCGGCGGAAAAGCTTTTCCCCGCCGGTTCATCTGGAAGTATAGCAGACAGACAATGATCAGGCTATCGATTCCGCTTACATTTTGGCCGCCGGTTCTTACATTTCCGTAAGAGTCTACAGCAGTTCCCCGTATTTTCTGATGTACTCCTTCTTGGCCCCGGTGGTCAGCGCCATATATCCGGCCAGGATCAGTGCCAGCCAGGCAAAGTATCCGGCAGGCAGGGACGCGAGCCCCAGAGCCGCCGCGGCCGGGGTAAAGGGAAGGACCGTCATGGCCGCGATCCCTGCCGCTGTCAGCAGCAGCACCGGCGCTGAAGGGCGGCTCTGTAAAAAAGGAATCTTCGCCGTGCGGATCAGGTGGATCACCAGGGTCTGGCTCCACATAGACTCCACGAACCAGCCGGTCTGAAACAGGGCCGCGAAGGCTGCTTTCCCCGCGGCGGCCAGGGTGTGGTAGGCGCCGCCGCAGACGGCCGGGCAGACCAGGAAATACAGCAAAAGAAAGGTGGCCAGGTCAAACAGGGAACTTACCGGACCCATGCGGACCATGAACCTGCCGATGGAGGATGCGTCCCAGGTCCTGGGCTTTTCCAGAAATTCCGGATCCACCCGGTCCCAGGGAATAGCCGCGCAGGAAATATCATAGACCATATTCAAAAGGATCAGCTGGATGGACGCCATGGGCAGGAACGGCAGAAAAGCGCTGGCGGCCAGCACGGAAAACATATTCCCGAAATTGGAGGCGGCCGTCATTTTTATATACTTCAGCATGTTGGCGTAAATCTTCCGGCCCTCCAGGATCCCTCTGCCCAGAACCCGGAGATCTTTTTCCAGCAGCACCACATCCGCCGATTCTTTCGCGATATCCGCGGCGCTGTCCACGGAAATTCCCACATCCGCCGCCTTCATAGCCGGAGCGTCGTTGATCCCGTCTCCCAGATAAGCTACACTGTGCCCGTTTTCCCGCAGGGCCGCCACAACCCGGGCTTTCTCGGAGGGCGAAAGCTTCGCGAACACATGGGTGGTCTCGCAGGCCGCCGCCAGCTCCCGGCTGTCCATCCGGCGCACCTGATCTCCCAGCAGGATCTTTTCCGACGGGATCCCCACCTTTCTGCAGACACAGGCTGCCGTCTTCTCATTATCTCCGGTCAGGACCTTGATCTTTACCCCTGCCCGGCGGAGCATGCGGACCGCCTCCGCCGTGCTCTCCTTGGGGGGATCCAGAAAGGCCAGACAGCCGATCAGGGTCATATCCGTCTCATCCTCCGCGGAAAACGTCTCTTTAAAAGCGGGGGTTCTTTTGAACGCCACCCCCAGAACTCTCATGCCCTGCCGGTTCAGCTGCCGCGCCATCTCCAGGATCCTCCTCTTTTTATCTTCGGTGAGAAGTTCCTCCTCTCCGCCGCATTCTGCCCGGGAGGAGATCCGCAGCATCTCTTCCACTGCCCCCTTGGTGATCAGCAGAACCTCTCCCGTCTCCTCTCTGACCGCCACGCTCATCCTGCGGCGCCGGAAATCAAAGGGGATCTCGTCCACCTTGGCACAGCGCTGCACGGCCTGTGAAAGCCCCTCTTCTTTTGCTCTCTCCATCACCGCCTCGTCTATAAGATTTTTCAGCCCGGTCTGATAGAAGCTGTTGAGAAAGGCGCAGGCCAGCACCCGCTGATCCTCCCTTCCCTCAAGATCCAGATGATATTCCAGAACAACCTGAACCCTGGTCAGCGTTCCTGTTTTGTCTGTGCAGAGGATCTCCGCGCTGCCCAGATTCTGGATGGCGTTCAGATTTTTGATGATGACCTTTTCTCTGGCCATGACCGCCGCTCCCTTGGCCAGGCAGGTGGTGACGATCATGGGCAGCATTTCCGGGGTCAAACCCACGGCCACAGAAATGGCAAACAGCGCCGCGCTCATCCAGTCCCCGTCTGTGATGCCGTTTAAGAACAGCACCACCGGAACCATCACCAGCATAAAGCGGATCAGCACCCAGGATACTCCGTTAACTCCTTTTTCAAAACTAGTCTTTTCCGGCTTTTCCTTCAGCTGTCCGGCCAGTTCCCCCAGAAGAGTATCCTCCCCCACTGCCGTTACCACCGCCTCCGCGCTGCCACGCAGCACATTGCTTCCCATAAACGCCAGCACGGGACTGTCCGGCCCTGTTTTCTCCCCGGCCAAAGGCACAGCGGTTTTTTCCACCGGCCCGCTCTCCCCGGTCAGGGCCGACTGGCTGACAAAAAGGTCCCTGGCCTGCAGGATCCGCACATCCGCCGGAATCATGTCTCCCGCGGACAGGCGGACAATGTCCCCCACCGCGATCTCTTCCAGAGGGATTTCACAGACTCCCTCACCCTTCCGCTGTACACTGGCGGTGACGCGGATCATCTTTCCCAATGCCTCGGCCGCGGCGCCGGAGCGGCTCTCCTGGATAAAGCGCAGGCAGCCGGAAAACAGGACCAGCACCCCGATAATGACAGCGGTTGCCGGATTTTCCTCTCCCGGTTCCGCTAGGATCACATCTGTAGCCACGGAAACCGCCGCCAGAGCCAGCAGCACCGCGGTAAAAGGATTAAAAAAGGCGCCTGCCAGTTTTTTCCAAAGAGACTCTTTTTTCCCTTTCGCCACACAGTTTGTCCCGTAAATTTCTCTGGATCTGGCTGCCTGTTCCTTTGTCAGTCCCTGTTCCGAGGTCCCAAGGACCTGAAAAAGTGTCTCCGCGTCTGCGGAGGCGGCCATTTTTCTTCTCTCCATCCGGCGCTCTCTGTCTGCTTCTCTCCCGCTACGGCGGTTCCAGTTCCGAAAAAATTCTCTTCTTTTCACAGTCTCTTACCTCCTGTCGTTTGATGATTCCTATACCGTTTCTCTTCCTCTGTTCATGACCATCCATTTTCTATCACCTTCCTTATGAATTCCGAAAATCAGGCAGGCATTTCCCGGGATCGCAGGGAGCAGGCCCGGATCCGGCCCGCCGCCATACCACAAAAAAAATGCAGCCAAACGGCTGCATATAGATCATCTCCTGGATTCTGCCACCGCCTGAGCTTTGACTCGACAGGGCGGTGTAACTGCATTATTCAGCGCCTTGGCTTCGACGCCGACTGTTCAAACCCTCTGGCAATGTCTCCATCGCTTCGCGGCAGCAGTCCATATCCCTGAAGTAGCCTCACTTATCGGAACATTTCGTTTTCGTCAGTTTAAACCTTTGGGGAACTTTTTGTCAAGCCCCCGAAGACAGATTTTTCAGCGGGTTTTTTGAAAGTTCTCAGGGACCCTGTCACGGGCCGCCTTCCAAGCGGTCCCCGGGGCCGGCAAAAAATCCTGTTAAAATACCAGCTGGATCAAAAGCATATAGCAGACGGTTCCTCCCGCAATAGATAAGAGCATCTGCCTCTTCCAGAGATGAAGGATCACTACCAGGGCCACGGAGATCAGCTCCGGAAGTCCGTGGGATCCGGAAAAAATATCCGTATTCCGCAGGCTGTACACGACCAGCAGTCCGAAGACAGCGGCGGGAAGAACATTTCCCAGATAGCGCACGTACTTTGGCGTAGGTTTTCCTGCCGGAAATATCAGGAAGGGCAGGAAACGAGTGATGGCAGTTCCAAGGACCACCATCCCGATGGTAAAAATCTGCTGTGATACGGTCACTGCAGAGCACCTCCTTTCTCTAGGGGAGCCCGCAGCAGGGTCAGGATCCCCAGCATGGCCAGCATAGCCGGAATAATAAAATCGTCCGCCCCGAACACCGCCAGGCAGATCAGTGAAACCGCGATTCCCAGAAGGGAGCTGGTGTGGTTTTTCTCCTTGAGCCACTGTTCCAGAAAAATCACTACGAACATGGCCACCATTACGAAGTCCAGCCCTTCCGTACTGAAGCGGATCAGAGAGCCGAACAGCCCGCCGAGAGTCGCTCCGCAGACCCAGTACAGGTGATTTAACAGTGTGACAAAAAACATGAACCATCCCCGGTCCACATCCTCCGGCGGTTCTGCGCTACAGTTGATGGAAAAACTCTCGTCGCACATGCCGAAGATCAGATAAATTTTCTTCCATCCCAGCCCCCGGTAGCGGTCCAGCATGGAAATCCCGTAAAACAGATGACGCGCGTTGATCATCAGCGTCATGGCCAGGGCCTGCAGCGGATCGAAAGCCCCCAGCAGCATATTGGCGGCTACAAACTCCATAGATCCGGCAAAAATGACAGTGCTCATGATCATCGGATACCAGAAACTGAATCCGGAAACATTCATGTAAATCCCATACGTCATTCCCAGGAACAAAAATCCTGCCAGGATCGGTATCGTGTGGGGAAACGCCGCTTTAAAGGCTTTTTTGAGTGTCTGTGATCTTGTTTTCATACTTCTCCCCTTTCGTACCTTCTTAGAGTACCATTGAATCGCCGCATATTCAATGAATTTATGGATTTACTGTACAAATCGGCCCGGAAAATACTTCCGATATCCCCGTCTTCTGCCCCGGCACAGCAAAACAGGGCAGCAAATCAGCTGCCCTGAATCTTCTGGTTTCCGGTGCTCCATACATGCTGCTCTTTAGCGGCAGCCGGAGTATTCTGAGCCATCACGCCCACCAGTTTGTGGGGAACATAGGGTTCTTCCAGATAGGCCGTCTCCTTTGGCGTCAGCACAAGGTCTGCCGCTTTTGCCGCTCCCCTGATATGGTGGGGCCTGGTGGCTCCCACTACCGGGGCCGCCGCCTTGGTAAGCAGCCAGGCCAGCGAGATCTCCGTCATGGAAACCCCCCGCTTTTTCGCCAGTTCTGCCACCCGGTCGATGATGACCTGATCCTGTTTTGCCGTGGCGTCATATTTGAATCTGGCGTAGCTGTCCTCCTCCAGACGTTTTGTGGTCTCCCCGGGGTGTCTGGAAAGCCGTCCGCCTGCCAGAGAACTGTAGGGTGTCATGGCAATGTTGTCCTCGGCGCAGAGTTTTGCCATCTCCCTCTCCTCCTCCCGGAAGATCAGGTTGTAGTGGCCCTGAACGGAAATGAACTTCGCAAAACCCTCTTTCTCCGCCAGGGCGTTGGCTTTGGCCAGCTGATAGGCAAAGCAGTTGGAAATTCCGATATACCGGACCTTGCCCTCCCGCACGGCGCGGTTCAGTCCCTCCAGAATATCATAGAGCGGTGTTTCGTAATCCCACATATGGTAAATATAAAGATCCACGTAGTCGAGGCCCAGATTGCGCAGGCTGGTGTCGATCATATTTTGGATATGCTGCTGGCCGGTGACGCCGGCGGCAATTTCCTCCTGGGTGCGGGGAAGGAATTTTGTGGCCACCACCACCTCCTCCCTCCTGGCGAAGTCCCGCAGGGCACGGCCCAGATACTGCTCGCTGGTTCCGCTTTGGTAGCCAACAGCGGTGTCAAAAAAATTGATCCCCAGCTCCAGTCCCTGTCTGATGATCTCCCGGGAGTGTTCCTCGTCCAGCGTCCAGCTGTGCTGGCCGTTTTTCGGATCGCCGAATCCCATGCATCCCATGCAGATCCTGGAAACATTCAAATCGGAGTTTCCGAGTTTTATATACTTCATTCTGCCGCCTCCTTTACTCCAGCCCGCTGTAGGATGCGTCGTCCACCGGTTCACACCACTCGTTGGATGTCTCCTCTCCCGGTACTTCCACCGCGATATGGCTGAACCAGCTGTCTTTTTTTGCCCCGTGCCAGTGTTTGACCTCCGCCGGGATGGTGATCACAGTGCCGGGAGTCAGGCTGACAGCCTCTTTTCCCTCTTCCTGATACCAGCCCTCCCCGGCTGTGCAGATAAGCAGCTGGCCGCCGCCGCTTTTCGCGTGGTGGATGTGCCAGTTATTGCGGCAGCCCGGCTCAAAGGTAACGTTTGCCAGAAACACCGGGCATTTGCCCGCTTCCGTCAGGGGATTCAGGTAGGAATTGCCGATGAAATACCGGGCATAGGCGCTGTTTGCCTCTCCGATGCCGTATACATTTTCTTTGTCGAATTGCTCTTTGTCGCTGATACGCATGATACTTTCTCCTCCTTATTATTTTTTATCTCTTTCATACCGCATATGGGACGGCTGCTGTCGGCAGTCCGTTTTCCGCCAGCCATTCCCGGATCATTTCCGGTAAATCCGCCATCTCCTCCCCGGTGATCCCCAGAGCCCTGCCAACCTCCGCCTTCGGACAGATCCGGGCGATTTCCCGGCTGAAATCGCAGGGCACACCGCCGCAGTGGGAATAAAAAGGCAGAATCGTTTTACCGGACAGATCGTTTTTAGCCAGCCAGGAAGCCAGCGGCGGCGCTACCCTTCCGCACCAGTTGGGGGATCCCGCAAAAATCACCGGGTACGGCTTCGGGCTGCTGAAGCCGGGAAGCAGACGGGGATGATATCCCGTCTGTATTTCCTTTCTGACTTGATCCAGGAGCTCTGTGAACGCCATGGGATAAGGCTGCCAGGGATAAATCCCGCACCAGTCGCCTCCGGTCACAGAGCGGATTGCCCGGGCGATCTGCTCTGTATGGCCGGAATAAGAATATGATATGATCAGCGGGCGGCTTACCGCCTCATCATCCGGATACCGCATGATTCCATGATCCATTCTTCTGCCTCCTCCGGCGGCTGCTCCATTCATTTCAGACATTCTTTCCGAAAGACATGCATTTTCCGATCACATCCCCGGTGCGCAGATATTCGTAAGTGGGCATTTCAAAGAGTACAGGCCTGAGGATGCGGTAGTCGATCTTTCCATCCCCGTTCAGCACATTTTCCTCAGCATATGTAGCGTCAATCGTGCAGATAAAGCCCTCAAAGCCCTTTGTTTCGTAAATATCCTCCACGCTGCACACCATGGTTACCGGAGCCTGGACGATCATGGGCACTCCCGCACTGTCCTCTGTATAATCAAACAGCCGGGACTTATCTTCCTTGCTTCCGCTGACGCAGCCGGAACGGTCCGCCCTGGCCAGAAGCGCCTCGTCTACAATGTTGATGGAAAGTTTTTTGCTTTCCTTAATGCCCTTGTTGGTGTAGTGGGCGCTGGCCAGACTTACCATTACATGGTCATGGCCGATGATGCCGACATGGCCGGCCAGCAGCCAGTTGGGTTTTCCCTCCACCGCTGCGCCTACTACCACAAGGGGTGTAGGATACAGCGCCAGCGTGTTTCCAATATTTTTTTTCATGATAGATGCCTCCTGAAGCGTTTTATTGTTTCTGTAAAAAAGTTTAGGCTGTTTCAATGTTCACTTTCATTATAATGATCCCATCATCCGAAGTCTAATACTTATAATTCATTCACATCCATGCAAATATTGCATGTCTATGAAATTGTAAATGCAGCCCATTGCCGCCGCATTGGACATACCAGAAATATATTCTCCCAACACATGAGACTCAAATCAGTTTTCTTGAAATTCAAACTATTCCTTTCATGCTTATGGGAAATAAGTTTTTTTACAATAGATTTAAGTTTATTCATATGATCGGCTCCGCAACAATGATTAATTAAAAATAAATTGCCCATCGTTTCAACAACTTTCTCTCCTTTCGCCAAATTTTCATGTTTATGCAATCAGGTTTACAATCAATCCAGTAATCAGTGAGAATAGCCAGATTCATTACGGCTGACTACTACATCACCACATTCCTGGTAACCAGCTGGGTCGGTAGTCTCAAGGTAAACCCGCGGTGTGCCATAGGTATTAGTCATTAAGTTTGTCGTGCCAGTTAGGGTGTTCTCCACTTCTGGCTACATAGTGTCTACTTCAGAACCATCATTCTCGATCTTGGTGAGTGCAGCTTCCGTAATAATACCTCCATCCACGACCGCACTATAGGCTAGGCGGTTAGAATAGGAGCCAGCTGGGATGGAGGTATCTACGCTCGCGGCATAGTATACCGGGATACTTGCCGTAATTACACCGCCTGCGTTACTGCCAACAGAACTACCGTCGACAGCCGCCAGCAAGGCGGGATTGGAATCATTAGTGGGAACTGCAGAATAGGTTTGGTCGTCAGTAGAATAACCCCACGTATTGGCGACAAGACTATTGGCGGCTACTGAGGAAGAAGTAGCTTTAATCGCTGGGGCAATACTGGTAGTATCGCCATTGAGGTGTAGTGCATTAGTACCGTTTGCCATAGACAGGTAAAGGTCGGCACCACCGGGAGCATTAGTCTCGACACTTACATTAATGCTTCGTTTGGAGAGTTGGGCAGAGTTTGTAGGATTGATAGAAAAGGTGACGTCAGGAGCAGAAAGGGTTACATAATGTGTGCCGTCTACTTCGGCAGTTATCTCACTGTTAACCGAAGTAGCGTAAGAGTTACCCTCTAAGGCCATTAATATTTATGTAAAGGTTCGTTTTACTTCCTTACAGTGATGGCCGGGTGGTTTAACCTACCTTCATAAAAATACTCATTGAACAGGACGAATATTTCCTCGGTTTTTCTTACGATTTTGGATATTTGCAGTGTGATTGCGTCCTCCTTAAAGATATGTTGTATTTCCGTGAGCGACAGCTTACACACCACCGTTCAAGAAGCAAGTTCTGAAGGTCTTAAAACATCTTTTTTCACTGAGGACAGAGAAAGCCCCGCTGAAGCGGGGTTCTCATTTTTCATAGGTAAAACTGCAGGCTGCCCTCCATTGTAGCTTCTATTTCCGACTCGGTAGTCTCCACGGCCATAGCCTCTATGTTTTCCTGCGTGGCGGCTTTGGCGGCAACCTCCGCCACCCGGCTTACTCTAGTTCTGGTGCGAGCCTCTGGAGAATGTCTCCGGCAGTACGCCTTCCCCGTAATGGATTTCAAAGGTGATCTTTCTGTTCATATCATCGTAATTTCCACCTTTTGTTTTTTGTGTTGGGGCTCGTGCCTCGTGTGAGTCGCGACTTATGCATCACGGGTGGAAAAGTAAGGCTTTTCCTAAATTTATTTTGCCATTATTTATTGAAAAGAACTTTTGAGCTTATCAAGAAGCAAACCTGCAATCGGAGAAAAGACCTGATATTTTTTCCAAATTATAAACATCTTCGTTTCCAGCCGAGGCTCCAATGGCCGGAAGCACAGTTCGCTATCTGCTCCCGTGTCAATGAGCTGCTCAAAAGCAAGCAGATAGCCAAGTCCTTCTTTCACAAATACAGAGCCGTTATAAGGAAGATTGACTGTGCCGGATATATTCAGCATATCTACTTTTTCCCCATACCATCTGGCGATGTCATGTTTCAGGCCCTGCTCGGAACAAATTAAGGGCAGCGATGTTAAATCCTCAAAACGAATTTGCTCCTTTTGAACAAGGGGATCGCTTTTAAGCATAACAAGTCCCCACATATTGGTACCTGGCATTTCCAGATAATTGTATCTTTCAAGATTGGGCGGTTCCACAATGGCGGCAAAATCGATAAGCCCTTTGTCCAGACGTTCAATGACCTGCTCGGTATTGCCGCTGGTCAGATGATAACGGAACAGAGGATAATTTTCGCGAAAACTTCTGATTGCACGCGCCAAGTATTTGATCTGGTATGATTCCGCGCACCCAATGCGCACTTCTCCACCTGTGATCTCATCCAGCGCCTTAAATTCATCCGTTGTCTTATCCACCATATCCAGAATATCTTCTGCCCTTTTTCTAAGCAGCATCCCTTCTTCGGTTAACGTGAGCGTTGTACTGCCCCGGTGAAACAACTTTTTCCCTAGTTCCTGCTCTAACTCCTTTATCTGCTTTGACAATGCGGATTGGGAAACATGGAGCGTTTCGGCTGCTCTTGTCATGTTGCCTGCTCTGGCGATTTCCAAAAAATAACGCAAAACACGGATTTCCATACTGTGGATTGCCACCTCCTGATTTTAATGACTATGGACATTATAGCACGAATCGCTATTCCGTTCAAGAATACCTTGTAATGAAATATGAATATTGGACATATCGGTTTGCTTTACCTATAATAAAACACAGGAGGTGCAAAGAAATGGCAGAAGCATCGGATCAGACAGGTATCTTCTATCAAAACCTTGAAGATGCAGGCTGTGACAAACAGACAAAAGAAAAGTGCATGGCCCTTTTCCAATCGGGAAATCTGCGGGGAATATTGCCGCTCCTTTCCAATTATCGAAAAGACCTTCTTAGCACAGTACGTTCGGGGCAAAAAAAGATCGATTGTCTCGACTATCTCATTTACAAAATTCAAAAAGAAACGATATAGGAGGATTTCGCAATGAACATGAACTTTGATTTTAATAACCCCACCCACATTCTGTTTGGCAGCGGGAAGCTGAACGAACTGGGAAGCCAGCCCATGCCGGGCAAAAAAGCTCTGCTGCTGATGTCCGGTGGCAAGTCCGCCCAGGTCAGCGGCGCATATGACCGCACGGTGGAGCAGCTTCACAAAGCGGGCGTGGAGGTAGCTGAATTTGCAAAGGTAATGGAAAACCCCGTAAAGGAAATGGTAATGGAGGGTGCCGCGTTTGCCAGAGAAAACGGCTGTGATTTTATTGTTGCCCTGGGCGGCGGCGCAGTATTGGATTCCGCGGTGGCGATTTCCGCGATGGCCACTAATCCCGGCGACCTGTGGGACTATGTAAACGGCGGCACCGGCAAGGGGCAGCCTCTCCAGCATCCGGGTCTTCCCATTGTTACCATCACCCTGACAGCCGGAACAGGCTCAGAAGTGAACTGCTGGGGCGTGATCTCCAATCTGGAAACAAAAGAAAAGATTGGCTTTGGCGATCCGGCTTTGGTGCCAGTTCTGGCAATCGTAGACCCGGAACTGATGCGGACAGTACCGGCAAAATATACAGCCTATCAGGGCTTCGACGCACTGTTCCACAATACTGAAGTGATGATGTCGAACGGCGTAAACATTTTAAGCGAGGCCATCGCCCTTTCCGCCATTCAGAATATTGCGGAGGCCCTGCCCCTTGCGGTAAAGGATGGAATGGATCTGAAAGCCCGCGAAAAAGTCGCCTATGGCAGTACAATGGCTGGCATCGCCATGCAACTTACTTCAACAACGGCGCAGCACAGCATGGAACACGCCATGAGCGCCTACCATCACAACCTGCCTCACGGCGCAGGTCTCATCATGATCTCCAAGGCTTTCGCGGAGTTTTTTATTGATAAACACGCCTGCGATGGGCAGTTTATCAAGATGGCAAAAGTGATGGGAATCCCGGATGCCAACAAGCCGGAGGACTTTATCACTGCTTTGGTCAATTTGCAGAGAGCCTGCGGCGTAGATGATTTGAAAATGAGCGATTACGGCATCCAGAAAGACGAGTGCATGACATTGGCGGTCAATGCTCGCGAGACGATGGGCGGCCTGTTCCTTGCCAATCCCTGCCCGATGTCCGATGAAGAGTGCACCGGGATTTTCGAGAAATCCTATCGTTGATAGGAGGCAGGCAGATGGAACGATTTAATTTGTCTCAGGGAGCAAACGGGAATGCTCCCACAGCCCGGCTGAACAGTGGATATGATATGCCTGTTGTCGGCATTGGAACATACAGTCTTCGCAGTTCCGTCTGCGTCAGAACTGTCAAAGAGGCGATCCAGAGTGGCTACCGGATGATTGACACCGCCTATATGTACGGAAATGAGCGCGAAGTAGGAGAAGCGGTCAGGCAGTCCGGGATTCCGAGATCGGAGATTTTTGTTATCACAAAGCTATACCCCGACCAATATGACCATGCCGGAAAAGCGATCGAGGAAGCACTGAGAAAATTGGACATTGGATATATAGATATGATGCTCCTGCATCACCCGGCATCAAATGATATAAAGGCATATGCGGCGATTGAAGAAGCAATCCGGGATGGCAAAGTACATTCCGCAGGAATTTCCTGCTATTACATCAAAGAAACCGACCGGTTTCTTCCACAGGTAACAATAAAACCGGCTTTGATCCAGAATGAAATCCATCCTTATTATCAGGACAGCGAAGTGATCCAGCATATCCAAGACCTTGATATTGCAGTACAAAGCTGGTATCCGCTGGGAGGGCGCGGTTACAACCACGCTCTCCTCCAAGACAAAGTGCTTCGGGAAATTGCGGAGATTCATGGGAAAACCTTGCCGCAGGTGATTCTTCGATGGGATCTGCAAAGAGGTGTCATAGTCATCCCCGGTTCCAGCAATCCTGATCACATCCGGGAAAATATCTCGATTTTTGACTTTACGCTTTCCAAGGAAGAAATGGAGGCCATCGCTTCTCTGGAAAGAAAAGAAAAACACGACTGGTATTGATAAGAATAAGTAAATAGAAAGAAGGTGTTTTCCATGGGATATGAAGAAATAGAAAAGCGCGCCGCCGAGATGGGTCTTCCAGTCTACCAGTATCAGCGCGTTGCTGCGCAAAGAGCCATACGGCTCACCACGGAATTGAATTTTCAGTACCATGAGCCGGAGGAAGTGGTACGACTCTTTTCAGAGCTGATCGGCAAACCTGTAGGCGAGGGCTTTTGCCTGTTTCCGCCATTCTATACTGACTACGGGCAGAACATCACCATTGGGAAAAATGTATTTCTCAACACAAGCTGCCACTTTCAGGATCAGGGCGGCATCACCATTGGCGATGGAACCCTGATCGGACACAATGTGGTATTGGCTACCCTTAATCATGAGATAGAGCCAGAGCGCCGCCAACATACTTGTCCTGCTCCTATTGTAATCGGGGAAAATGTGTGGATCGGGGCAAATGCCACTATTACCCCCGGCGTGACCATCAGCGACGGTGCTATTGTGGCCGCTGGAGCGGTGGTAACAAAAGATGTTCCGCCTATGACTGTCGTGGGTGGTGTTCCGGCAAAAATCATCAAAACAATTTCATCCAAAGAGGAGGCAAACGAATGAAGCGAATTTTAGCACTGGCCCTGACATTTACTTTTCTGCTGACGATGACCGCCTGCGGGCAGACGCAGCAAGAAACTCCTTCCGCCAGCGAAAGTGTGGAATTCTCATCTTCTGTCGAGAGTGAGACAAGCGGAACACCAGCCAGCGAGTCCACGGAAGAAAGCACACCATCTGCCCCTGATGCGGAAACAGAAACTGAGGAAGAAAATCCGGGCAACTTCAATCTGGAGACAGCCACAGTTACACTGAACAGCGGCTATGAGATGCCCATCATGGGGCTTGGTACCTACTCCCTCAGCGACGAGGAATGCTACAACTCCGTCACCGCTCTGCTGGAGGCGGGCGGCAGGCTCATCGACACGGCCTATATGTACCACAACGAAGCCGCCGTGGGCCGGGCCATTCGGGACAGCGATGTTCCCCGCGAGGAAATTTTCGTCATCACCAAACTTTACCCCAGCCAGTTTGACGACCCGGAGGCCGCCATCCAACTGGCGTTGGATACTCTTGACATTGGCTATATCGACATGATGCTGCTTCACCATCCCGGCACTGGGGATGTAGAAGCCTATCTGGCAATGGAGCAGGCAGTAGCAGACGGAACGATCCACTCCATCGGCCTTTCTAATTGGTACATTGAGGAACTTGAGGAATTTCTGCCACAGGTGAACATCACTCCGGCGCTGGTGCAGAATGAGATCCACCCCTACTATCAGGAGCCGGATGTGGTGCCATACATTCAAGAGCTGGGCATTACGGTACAGGGCTGGTATCCCTTCGGAGGGCGGGGGCATACCTCGGAGCTGCTGGGAGATAAAACAATTTCCGCCATTGCGAAGGCCCACGGCGTTACTTCCGCTCAGGTGATTTTACGATGGAATTTGCAGCGGGGCGTGGTAGTTATCCCCGGTTCCAGTAACCCCGACCACATCCGGGAAAACCTTGATCTGGTCGGCTTCGAACTAACGGAGGACGAGATGGCTCAAATTGCAGCTTTGAACCGGGATGAAAAACATGACTGGTATTAGGAGGAATGCGCATGAAGGTGTTAGCAATCAACAGCAGCGCCAGGAAGGACGGGAACACCGCCATTTTAATTAGCCGGGTGTTTGAAGAACTGAACAAAGAAGGAATCGAAACTGAGATGATCCAGCTTGCCGGTCAGGTCATCGAACCTTGCAGAGCGTGCTGGGCCTGCGGTGGGCAGCAGAATTGCATCCACTGCAAGGATCATTTCCATGAGATTATTGACAAAATGAAGGAGGCAGACGGCATCATCCTCGGCTCTCCAGTTTACACCGCCAATTTATCCGCAAATATGCAGGCACTGTTGGAGAGATGCGGTGTCGTTACTGATATGAATCGGGATGCCGGTCTATTCCGGTACAAGGTCGGAGCAGCTGTCACTGCGGCTCGGCGCGGCGGCGCAGTCAACGCATTGGATGCTATGAATCATTTCTTCCTGTCCCAGGAGATGTTCGTAGTGGGGTCATGTTACTGGCCTTTGGCCTATGGTCAGCTGCCGGGCGATGTAGAGAAGGATGCCGAAGGGTTGGAGACCATGCGTGTGCTGGGACAGAACATGGCCTATCTATTGAAAGTATTGAAAGAGAGGTCGTAACATGATGAAAAAAATATCGAGCCTTTTCCTTATAGGGGGGTTGCTATTTGCCCTTGCGGGATGCAGCACCTCACCGACAAGTACGGAGTCATCTATCCCGGTGACTTCCGCAACGCGGCAGGAAGAATCGTCCACACCCCCAAATCAGACGAGCAGCGATGTATCGGACGCTGAAACGGAATCATCCCCCCGCGGCAGTGAGGAAGATCAGGAGGATTCAGTGGAAAATACAATTTTGGTGGCCTATTTCTCCGCCACCGGCACTACAGAGCAGGTGGCACAGCAAGCAGCAGAAATCTTGGATGCAGATCTCTATGAGATTGTGCCGGAAGATCCTTATACCGAGGAGGATTTGGCCTATTACACAGGAGGACGAGCAGATCAGGAGCAGGATGATCCCAGCGCACGCCCTGCCATTACCGGCGGCGTAGAGGATATGAGCCAGTATGGTACGATTCTACTGGGCTACCCTATCTGGCATGGACAAGCTCCACGCATCATCAGTACCTTCTTGGAAAGTTATGATTTTGCCGGAAAGACGATCATTCCCTTCTGCACTTCCCATTCCAGCAGTGTGGGTTCCAGCGCAGACAATCTGCATGACCTTTGCCCGGACACTGCGACATGGGCCGAGGGCACGCGCTTTGCCAGCGGTGCGTCTGGCGATGAAATTCAAAACTGGCTGCAAGCACAAGGATTATACGAGTAGAAATTGCCCCTCCCCGGTATGGGGAGGGATTTACTGTTCTTACGCCGCAACGGATATGATGCTTTTTTCTGTTGCAAAAACACCTGTGTCACCTCTGAGAAGAAATGGTGCAGGGAAAACATCTGTGTCAGAAGTGGTGCTGTAGACCAATTATAAAAATCAGCCTTTTTCCTCTCATTTTCCTCATTGGTGCAATCTGATCTCCAAGCGAAGCCTGAAATAATCCAAAAAAGGAGTAAAAAAGCGGAACACCCCCGTTATTTACAGGGGTGTCCTATAATTCCTCGCCGCTATGCGATATCCATAAACGACGTCATAATCTGCCTGATTTTTCGGGATTACATACCGGATCAGTTCATGGTTGCGTTCACAGTTGCTTTTCTGATTGCTGTTCATGAGGTCGCAGTAAAATACCCGGCACTGGATCTCTCCGGTTTCCGGGTCCGCTTCGACTTTCATCGGATCCGTAAACTCACTTCCCCGGTCAGTCAGGATCACCTGGCCTCCTTTATGGATCACCACACTGTCCATCTGGCTCACCA